>Ga0255754_10000363_pt1 | contig 35568 bp, 38 predicted proteins | sample 101ome_22_FD_179954 | JGI IMG/M metagenome (GOLD analysis project Ga0255754, IMG submission 179954) | Coastal salt marsh microbial communities from the Groves Creek Marsh, Skidaway Island, Georgia - 101412BT metaG (version 2) | ecosystem: Environmental > Aquatic > Marine > Intertidal zone >... | reverse complement strand
TTAAAAATAATAACATATTTAATGTAATAATATGAACCATAATAATCCGTCTATGGCCAATATATTTAGTTTGTTTAATGATTTGTCTCAAGTAAACAACGATATTTACGAGCAAAATGTAATCAATAATGTTATTGAACAAAGTTTGTTGGATGCGAACCCTATAAAACATGTTTTATCCAAAGAAGGAGAAGAACAGTTGACATTAGTTCAATACCAACAAAGCAAATATTCTATGAAAGAGTGTCCTATTACACTGGTGGAATTTAAAGAAAATGATATGGTAACTAAATTACCATGTAATCATATATTTGATACCAGTGGGATATTATGGTGGTTAAAAGAAGAACAGGCAAGTTGTCCAGTTTGTAGAACCAAATTAAAGCACAATGAGATATCCGTTTCTAACAACAATTCTGAGAGCGAGAGTGACGCTCATCGATACAATTTCCAAACCAATCCATTAACATTGTTTTCCAACATTACTATTGATTTATCATTAAATAGTCAATTAACACAACCTTATAATAGAAATTATAATTTAACACCTTTTGAATCTATATTGGAAAGTATAGATGAAGATAGTAATATAGAAGAAAATGATGATTTATTTTTTTTTAATACCTTACAAATGATGCAAGACCCTGATAATTTTATGTCTAATTTTCAACACATTTTTACAGATATTTCAGCAAATACAACCAATGCGGACAATACACCTGATTAGATATCGTCCCAATTAATTACTTCTGCTTCTGTTATGTTTTTATTTTTATTGTCTGACTTTTTGTCATTGTTCATATTGATAATTATATTGGTATCTTCAAACATATCTTCTTCAATAGTAAACTCAACGCCAGCGTCTTCTTCTATCTTTTGTTCCGCGTCTACTTCTTTCCATATATGTTGTGTTATTTTTTTCTCGTTTCTTAATTGTTCATATTGGTATTCAGAGTAAACGTATAGCAAGTCTACCTTTTCCTTTTTACTTGGAGCAACCACCTCCCAATCACGTTTTCCTACCAATAAAATCTTGTTTAATGCGATTTGATTGTCTCTTTTGTTTCTTCCTCTGAATTTGCGGCGTAATACACAAAGGCGTTCTACTCCATCATTGCATACAACGCCTACGTTTTGACCGCCATATATATTAGTTACACGTGCGTATATCTCACACGGTTCACGGGGATTTGCCAACCGCAATGTTTTGCGAATAGGTTCATCTTTGGCAAATTTACTTGCCATCTTTTTATGTTTGCTTCCTCCTTTTTTATTTTTAACCATTGTTATTTAATAAAAACAATTAAACAATAATTGTTTAAATCAATTTTATACGATATATTGTATTGGTAGAACAGGAGGTTTATTATGTAAAGATTGTAAATCAACTTCGTAATAGCGAAAACAATCTTGTATAGTGATTTTTTGTATTGGTTTTATGCTTTTCATTTGTGTTTCTTTGCTTTGTTCGTCTGGTTCAAACCCATAATTGTCGTAAAACTTGTCCAACATATCATTGTTTGGAAACGATATTTGTTTTTTCTTAAAGGTAACATTGTAAGTCTTAAACAATTCTTTCCAGAATGGTGTGTTTCTAACATAATACTCCCAATTATACAAGTAAGCGGATACTTCTTTGCTTACATCATCTGGTAGATATTTTTTAAGTTTGGAATCCCATATGGAAACAACATCGGTTTCTTCATTAAAACGATACAATGGAAACGCTCCGATATTATTGTTGATTTCATACAATCGCTTTTCTTTTAATGTTTTATATGGTTTTGATGCTGGTTCGTGTAAACTACATATAAACACTGTATTTTGTTCGGTAAGTTTTGTTTTAATCCACATGGTTTTTCGTTTTATTAATTTTGCAGTTAGTTTCACAATCCATCGATGTTTTTGGTTTGTATAAAACAAGCAAATATCCTTTTTCATATTGAAGCGAAAACGTTCTTTATACAGTTGCTTTATTTCATCTAGTGTTTTTGATTTTAAATATTCAAGTGTTTGATTAATGTCAATTGGTGTTTGTGTTAATGGATTATCATTAACATTATCATTAACATTATCATTATCATTATCATTAACATTATCATTAACATTATCATTACAATAATAGTGTTGAAATATTGTAGTAGACACTCGTTGTTTGTGAAGTTCTTTTACAATTTTAGCAATATGTTGAAACCCATTTGTACTTTTCCAGGCTTTGTATTCTTTGTTAATTGTTTTTTCAAATGATATGTTTTTTAGGTAGTAAAAGTCATAATATAGTTGCGTTATAATATTCCATAAACATTCCTCATATTTACTTTTATACAATTCAAATGCCCAAAACAATGATTCATTTATAGTATGTTTTTTTTGGAACAGCATAGGCAACATAAAACTATACTTAACTTCATCAAGATTATAAAGTAAATAAGTTAATTGCAATGAATTATTCATTATGATATAAAGATGATATGTATGTTTGTATTTGTGTTTGTTATGTTGGTAATGTTTATTATTTAATTTTCAATTTATTTCTCATCATTATGTATAATCATGGTAAACATGTGGTTAGAACACGTAAAGAAAACTAGAGCAATGATGCCAAAGGGGACTATGTTTAAAGAAGTCCTTAAGGCAGCCAAAAAAACCTGGAAAAAAACCAAATCAACAACTGCAAAAGTTGCTAAAAATGTAATGAAAAAAGGTAAGACAATGAAAAAGAAACTTATCGGTGGCAAGAAAAATAAAACCAAAAAATCAAAGAAAAGTAAGAAAGCTAAGAAGGGTAAGAAAGCTAAGAAAAGCAAGAAAAGCAAAACAATGAAGAAGCGCAAGTAATTAAAATCATATAATTTATTAAAGATAAAAACTATGATTTGTTAAATATAAAAACTATAATTTGTTAAATATAAAAACTATGATTTGTTAAAGATATTGTTTATTTAAATAGTGACATTTTATACGACAATGCTTCGTCATATTTCATCTGTTTTTTAACAGCATTTTTTATATTTGCTTTGTCTTTTTCTATAATATTTACTAGTTCTTGAAACTCCCACATATCATTTATATGTTCGTTTAAGTAAGTCACTATATTATCGTGTGTTTTTTTAATAGATATCCTTTTTTCTGGATTAGGGTCAATATTAATACACAACATCATTTCAATAAAATCAAAAAAATGGTTTCCTTTGTTTTTGCGAAATAATTGTTCTATCAATCTTAAAAACATAATAGACAAAGCGTAGTTATCCCAAGTTCCACTATGTTCATAAAGGTATTCAATGGATTTTTCAACACCCATGTCTGCGTACCTATTAAGTTGTTTTATAGACAACTCTCTATAACGTTTATTGAATGACGGTGGTAATTCACGTAATGCTTTGTTGTGGTTCATATACGTGTCTACCATATTTTCAATCTCATTTTTAACATTTTTATTGGGGTAGTTACAAATAAAACTTAAATAGTGTATGTCTAAACACCATAATTGATAGTCCGGGGCATACGCGTAAAAGTAATCTCTTAAATTATACATGTAATCTGGATTATTGAAATTAGGTTTAATGTCAGGTTTATGGATAGAAAGTCCAAAATCAATAATAATGGGTCGTTTTTTATTAATGTCAAACATAACATTTTCCCCCTTTAAATCATAATGTATAATGTCGTGTTTGTTTAACAAATAAATAGAGAAAAGCAAGTATACATAACTATGAATAACAGTGTATAAAATATCACTGCTTTTGTATTGGTTGTAAATGTAATGTTTAAAATCATCTCCATTAATAGATGGGATAGTGGAAATAGCAAAGTTTTTATTTGGATTTTCGTTTAAAAATCTACAATTATTGGTTTTTACAATCATTTTTACAACATTTGGTTTTGACTTACAACTAGATACAATGGGGGCAAAGTGTTTTTTAGACAAAGGGATTTTTTTAACTAGTTTCCCTATGCTTATTTCTCTGTCTGAAGTTTCGCTTTCTAGTTGGATTTTGGTAATATACTTGTCTCCCTTGCGTTCTTTACCATCGCAACGGATGGCTGGTTTTAAAACACAACCAAACCCTCCTTCTCCTATAACACGTCCTCCTGTCATATCAAATGCAAGTTCTTTATCATCTTTGGTTTCATCTTTATCAGTGTAACGTATAATATCAATAATAGAATTGTTTAGTTTCATTTAATATAAATGGTTATAAAAAATATAAATATTTATTTTAATGTGTTTTTTATTATAGTGCTGTTTTTATTATAGTGCTGTTTTTATTGTTTTTCTTTTTGAGTTTGTAGTAAGCATTATCGAATGTTTTGTGTAGCTTTTTCATACATTGTTCGTGTGATAAATTAAAGTTAGACAATCTATACACTTCTTTTTGAATTTCGGATTGAATGGTTTCATCGGTTTCGTTTATAAATTGTTTGTATAATACAGACGCTTTTATAGGATTACCTTTAATGTAAGTTTCCATTAGGTTAAAGAATGGAGGATTTCTAGGAATGTATGGAATAGTGGAGGTGTTGGTTTTTGTAGGTATGATAAATTGGTTACGTTTTTTAGTTTTGTTTTTAAAGTAGTAACGAGCACTTTTGTATATTTTCTTTTCAATATTACCCTTAAATCCTAAATTTTCCATTCTATTGGTCTCACTATCTATTAATGCTTTATTGGTGTTTACCCATTCATAAAATGCTTCTGCAAATTCATCGCAAGAATCATTGCTATGAAGTTTAGAAAACTCCCTTATATTGTTAAGCATTTCTTTGTTAAATTTGAAGCGATACGTTGTTTGAGACATTGTTGTTTGGTTTTATTACATTTCATATGGTTTATGTAATTTTAAATCAATTTATGTTTGTTGTTATATTTGTTGTTACGTGTAAAGTATCATATTATTAAACAAGTAGTTATATATAATATAATTATGATTTACTATATGGTATCTAAAATTCAATATAATCCTTTTAAATCAACCTATGAAAAAATACTTGGTTTTGAAAGCAAGATAGAAGATGTAAACTTAAATCATTTTATTAAACCATTGTCTGTAAAACCAGTAGAAAATGTAGGTTTAACACAGCATTCATGTTTTTATGCGTTGATTCATCCAATGGAAAATAGATTGCTAACATTTAATGATATACCAGATGCTTTAAAGATATTGATTCCTCTTAATTATGTAATTGACGAAATATTAACCAAAATAGAAATGAAACGACAACCTGGACTGGTGTATGTGTTTAAAAAGTAGTTTGAATACACATAACATAACATAACATAACATAACATAACATAACATAACATAGAATGTTTACTATAAATAAAATTGAATTAGTATTAAAGGCATTAAATGTATTTTATAATACAAATATAGAAATGACAAAGTTGTTTAAAGAATACATCGCCAGTTTAACTGAACAAGAGAAATTAGCATTGGAAATAGCAGAGGAAATGTTGGGAACATCGTTTGATATGGAAAAATGCATTGGATACACAAAGTGGTTAAAAAGTAAAAATAATAAATCTAAATAATTTATATCAATGAATAATGTTCCAGATACAAGTGTAAATGTAAATAAAGAAGAAATAGTCGAAGAAAACAAAGAAGGAGAAGTAAAAGGTACATTCAACAATAAAACATTGGGTAAAACAGCAAAAGTATTAAATAATGTTAATTTTTCACGTTCAAGGGAATTGGCAGACAAATATGCTGAGCAGTTTGTGGATAGTGCGGCTAGATATGGTGAAACCATTAGTATTGACGCAATAAAGGAAAAGTTAGGAGCAGATTTATTTAGAAACCTAAAACAAACATCGTTGAAATATTTTTTTGATTTTGTTTCAAAGTATTCCAATACCAGTATAGACGTGATAAATGATGTGTTTAAAAGTGCTTCTATTGATTTAGAAGAAGATGGATTGTCTGGATTATTGAGTAGTAAAAATAGAGTAAGAGGAAATGTTATGTTGATTTTTCTATTGGATAGATTAAACTTTGCATTGACTAACCAAAAAACAAGGGAGCAATTAATGGAAACAGTTGAATTGTTAAAACAATTTGCCAATGAAACATTTATGGCTGTAATAGTTACTTTAAAGGAAAATCAAAAATTACTCGAAGACACTATGGAGAATTTTAGACCAGTTATTAAAAACTTTATTGTTACCGCTATTAGTGCTGCATTACAAGGGTTGATGGTTGGTATAGCAAGTGCTGGACCAGTAGGTGCTCCTGCCAATCTATTGTTTCAAGGTTCCAAGGTTGTCAATGAATTGGCGCCTCGTTTAGGACAATTCTCTGAAAATGTAGGCAATATTATTGAAAAATACGACCAAATGCTTGCAAATTTAAGTGAAAAAGGTGAGGGACCTTTACAACGCTTCAAAGATATCAAAACAAAGATAAATGGTTTCAATGATATGATATCAGCGGTTCAACAAGATGCTGCGTTGATAGATGCTATGGGTAAAACAGTATAAAAAATAAAAACTATAAATTATAATTTTTATTTTATGTGGGTTTTTATTTTATGTGGGTTTTTATTTTATGTTGGTTTTTTATTTTGTATGGTTTTTTGTGTTGTTTTTATTTTTGTGTTGATGGTAAATTAAGTTTGTAGGAGAGGGGATATTACTTTAATCCTAATGCTTTAAACATACTGAAACTGACATTTTTTTTAGTGGTATTGTCCGATAGTTCGTCGTTACGAGTAGCTGTAAATGGTAACATTTCACTTATTTTGCCCATGTAAATGTATTTGTTTGCTTTATCCACTACACTTTCTAACTTTTTTTTATCTTTTTTGCTTTCGTAGCGCTTGTCTACGTTTGTTTTAAGTTTGGCAAATACGTCATCATCGTCGTCATCAACCTTGTTTAATTTTTCAAGGTCTTCTTTTTCCATTTCTTTTTGCTCTTCTTCACGCTTTTTCTCTTCTTCCAACCGCTCCTTTTTCTCCTTTAACAATCGCTTTCTATCAACATACATGTTTTTACAGCGACAATTTTTTACATACTTTCTACACATTGTCTCCAAATAATCGTATTGAAGGGATTTATCTGCCCAATATTCAAATCCTTCTTTATACTTGTTATATCTCATAAAAGCAATTCCATCTGGTGTTACATCAGAGATATATACGGTTTCTGATGGGTTTCCACTTACATCTTCGATTTCATCAATGTCATACTTGTCTTCATAATTTTCATCTATTTCAGATTCATATCCGTCTGTATCTTCTATCTCTGGTTTACTGTATATAAATTTTCCCACGATAAAACTTGATATCGTAACACCAGATATAACAATATTTAATGCTATTAAAATCTTAAACATATAAACGATGATATCTGTATTGTAAAATAGACCAACCAATAAAATCAATGCTCCTGTTTCCAATAATGGAGTGCTGTTATACAAATCAAAATCATTGGTGTCTGTGTCCGTGACAGAACTTTTTACATACCTTTCATAAATTTCCATGATTTTAGATGGGGTTAATTGCTGCTTTACGTTATTCATTTCACTCATTTGATTAATTAATTAATTTGTTAATAAAAATAGTTAGGTTTTGTTTAAATCAATTTTATATATTATTTTTGAGGTTTGTTTTTGTTGTTATGGGATTGAAGGTTTGTTTAGATGTTTAGTGTTTATCAATGGAAATGTTATTTAACACCATATCGCGTCTTAGTTCCATCAAATCGTTAATTTCTTGAGGTAAATAAGGGACATTGTATTTAACGTAAGAAGGTTTGTTTGGGTGTAAGCAAACCAAATACATATTTTTAATGGTTTTTCCATAGTTTTTCTCAAGTAGGTATTTATAAGTATTTAACTGAAGAGTGTAGTGCCAAAAGTTACAATCTGGAAGGTGTTCGATACATTCCGTAGTGGAACTGTTTCCCCAATTGTCGAATTTCTTAATTTCTTTACAGCGTTTCCAGTCACAAATATCTAGTGTTCCATCTTCATTTTCATATATCATATCAATGGAACCAGCAAGTTTAAGTTTTTTGTCATAAACCATCCATTCCGTTCGATAAGGTTTCAAATTAGGAATGCTGTTGTGAAACTTCATAAAGTAGGAAAATTCTACGGAGTCGTTTTCAACCTTATTGTTGTTGTAGAAGCATTCAATGTCGTAGTGCATTTTGGTTCCAGCATTAGAAGACGCTACACCGTTTGCCTTCCAAAGGTTTTTGATTTCTTCTTTTGTTTGTCCATAGTATTTGCTGTTGGGCCAATTTTTGGAAGCCATCATTCGGTCAATGATTAGGTCACTGTCAAATGGTTTAAAATGAGAGTGGTTCCACGTAGTTACAGATGTAAAACTACTGTCTCCATCAATAGTGTAAATATGTGGTCCTTCATCAAATGTGATGTGGTTATCACGTTCGTGATGGTGTTTGGTGCTTAAGTATTCAAGGTTCATTTTGGTGAGGTTTTATTGAATTTATGAGTTGTGTTTAGTTGAGTTGTATAATTGATTAAAATAATATATAAGTCTAATATTTTAATCAATTTAGGTTTGGTTTGTTTTGTTTGTTTTGTTTTGTTTGTTTTGGTTTGTTTTGTTTGTTTTGTTTGTTATGATTGAATGTGATAGATTAAACATTCAATGCGGACAATACTTGTTGCATTTGTTGTTTAAGGGTTGCGACATCGGTTTTCAATTCGTTGTTTTCTGTGGTTAAATGCTCTACTTTACCATTAAGTTCTTTGATGGATTCAATCAATAATGAAACCAGATTTCCATAACTAACCGACAAATATTTATTTCCATCATTTTCAGTATTAACTACTTCTGGAACTACCTTTTCTACTTCTTGTGCTATCAATCCAATGTGTTTTTTATTATCATTGTTGATGTCATTTCTGTTGTAACGAACACCTCTTAATTTACACAATTTACTTAGTGAATCCTCAATGGTTTCAATGTTAAACTTAAGGCGCTGGTCGGAATAATTAGCAATTTCTCCGGGAAAAAGTGTTAATGTATTTGCGTTTCCTACCGTTATATTATGGTCACAATTGTCAAATATAGATTTGTTTTTGTTAGTTAAGCACTTAATGTCTCCCTCTATTTGTGTGTTACCACTGTGGTCAATGGTGAATGCATTTCCATTTAATGCTTCGGTTCCTAGCACAAACTTTAAATCACCACTTACGTCGGCATTATAACCAATTGCTGTTGTATAAGATACTCCACTGGTGTCAATATTGGTTCCAAATATGTAGTTGGAGGAACCATCTGTAAGCGTATTGTTGTAACCACTAACAAAGTTATGTTGGTTTTTATTTGGTGCGGTTGTTTTTTCAGTGTCCAATACAATATTAAATTCACCAAATACAACAGATTTATTGATGTCTGTTTGATGTTCGCGACCTTGTATAAAACAATCGCTCCCCGTGCTTTCATTTTGAACACCAATATTGAAGTTATGGGTTCCACTAGCAATATTGTTGTCGCCAAAACAAACCGATTTAGTACCAATAAAACGGTTACCGTCTCCTATAACAAATGCTGCTCCGGAGATGTCTGCTTTTGTATTACTAAGACCCATAATAGCATATGGTATGTCGCTGGCACTAACATCAATTGCTGCTCCTAATTGGTGTACATTTACTCCTATTGCTTTTTCTACGCTTATGCATCCAGTCGAACTAGCTATATCTTCACCTAAAAAATATACATTATTATTGATGTAATCTACTGAACCCGATACATAATTACCGAATACAGACAGCGTATTTTTAAATATATTTTCACCAACGGTTGAAAGACCAAATAATGTAGGTACACTTTGGAAAATACCAAGAACAAGTGAACCAGAAGTAAAGTCTTCAAATTCGGTGGCAGTCCCGGCGTCGGCATCTGAACTAAGCAGTAGTTTTGCTGGTGTTTGTATTCCTACTTGTTTAATGTATAAACTTGTTCCATCAAAAATAATGGTTCCGTCATTTAATGCATTAAAGTCTGTTGGATTATCAACAAGAGGTTTTAAATTTCCCAATATAAAAAACTGACTACTTCGTATAGCTCCAGAAACATCCATTGATACACGTTCGTTACCGAAAACCGCACGTTGGGTTGTTTGAGCGGGGTCATGATTTATTAATACAGCGTTGTGTCCAGAGGTTCTACTTAAGATAGACATAGCGATGGTTTTGTTTTGAGATACATCTATTGTGTTTGTAAATACGGTTCCATCATACGTGGTTTCGTAGTTTTCATTACTAACTACAAATGCCATACCCGCTTCGGCGCGTTCTCCGGTGATTTCATCGAAACGTTCATAAAATGCTATACCGGTGGCGTCTGTTCCGTCGGATTCTTCATTTAAACAAATGGCTGGAATACTTTGTTTTGGAAATTCATTCGCAAATGTATTGGCTGTATTTTTTCCAAATGAGAGACGACAAGAAGGATTGTATGTCCCCAAACCCATTGTTAAGTCATCTGCGTATGAAGTAATTGTAGTAAATTCAGAAACGCCTTCTTCCATATCGGTTAAACTAAATACATTACTTTCTGAATATGAAGAAGATTGGTCGGACCGATATTGCCCTTGTTCCCCATGTTTAGCCATATTTTGTGTTGAAGTCATTATTTATATATATAAATAATATTTAATAATTGTTCTATTTAAACTTGATTTTTTTTTCTCATTATAGTTTTACAAAGCATATATGGTAAAAAGTAAAATTTATGTAAATATATTTATATTTAGATAAATTAAAAAATGGCATATAAGATAGAGTTATCATTAAAGTTAAAGCAACAATCCAATATCACACATACTATCGATGATATAATAAACAATTCTTATAAACATACTTGTGTCAATCATTATGTAAATTATGAATATGTTTATAAGAAAAAGATAGTAATACGAAACAGTTGTGTGATTAGTTTAACTTTTGATGATGAACCAAAGGAAATAAGTAAATTTATAAGAAAAATAAAGAAAAATAGAACGATAAGTATAGAAAGTATATCATATGAGGATACTACTACTGAGTTATTGTATGCTTCTAAGCAGTATTTAAATATTATGGAGAAGTCTCAAATGAAGGAATATTTGGAGAGAAAAAAAGAGGGATTGTTGGATACTGAGTCTGTGATAATGGTGGAAGTATATAAGAAGCGATAAGTAATATTTTAACCAATATATGTAAAATATTGCTTTGTTTATTTGCTTTGTTTCTTTTTTGTTTTGTTTTGTCGCTTGTTTTTGTTTTGTTTACTTTTTGCTTTGTTTTTCTTTGTAGACTTCTTTTTTTTGCTTTGTTTCTTTTTTGATTTTTTTTGCTTTGTTTCTTTGTCTAGCATTATTTGTAAACGTTCTTTTAATGATATTTCTTTGTTATTCATTACCTTTGTAAATAAATCATTTATATCTTTGTTTGTAAGTTTGTATTCGTGTAGGTCTTTGTTATTTTTCAAGACAATATTTGCTTTTTCCCCATCGTAATCAAATGCAAATTGTTTATTAAGAACTACTTTTCCATTAACAGTTTTCATTATTTTACCTGTCTGTAAAGTATATTCTGAATTCATTGTGTATAAATAATATTTATATTAAAAATTTGTAAAACTAATTTGTATTAGTAGTAATTTGTATTAAATCGTATTTTATTATGTATATTATAAATATATAAACAATATACATAATTATGGAAGCAGAAAAAACATTAAATAAGATTAGAAAACTTAAACCAACCAATGAGAATGTTAAGAAAAATCCTAAGAAATCAGCATTGTATAAAATGATATCTACAATGTATGAGAAAAACTATAATTTGAAAATAAAGTAAGGCGAAGTCAAGTAAAGTTGAGTAAAGTTAAGCGAAATGTAAATTGATAAAAAAAACTAACTTGTATTTGGTGTTATACAAATTTATACTGATAACTACGATTATAAATATAAATACAACTTTTATATAAATACAACTTTTATATAAATACAACTTTTAAATATATACAATGTCTTACAATAACGATTTTATCAATGTATTAAGTCAATTACAAAGTCATTATCAAGTAAAAGGGTCTTTTATGAAATCTCGTGCTTATGAAAAAGCCCGTGACTCTATTATTCTCCATGATAAGGACATCACAAGTTTAAGTCAATTAAAAGACATACCAAATGTTGGTAAATCAACTATTGGTAAGTTAAAGGAATGGGTTGAGACTGGTAAGGTTGATGTATTGGAACAAGCCAAAAACGACCCTGAAATTATGTTTACCAATGTTTATGGAATTGGTCCTAAAAAAGCCAAAGAGTTGGTAACAAAACATGGTATCAAAACCATTAAAGAATTACGTAATAAACAAGACGATGTTTTAAACGATGTTCAAAAAAAAGGACTCGCTTACTATGAAGACATCTTAAAGCGTATTCCACGTGAAGAAATTGTGGAGTATGAAACTAAGATGTTAGAGTTATTTAATAAGGTAAAAAACGAGAAAAGCACGTTAAATATTGTTGGTTCTTACCGCCGTGGAAAGTTGGACTCAGGTGATATTGATATTATTATTTGTGATGAAAACGATGACAATACTGTATTCAACGACTTTTTAGACTTAATGATAAAGGAAAAGCTATTGATTGAAGTATTGTCTAGGGGCAATATTAAAAGTTTGGGTATCTCTAAACTAGGCAATCGTCCTGCAAGAAGGGTTGACTTTATGTTTACTCCGCGAAATGAGAATGCTTTTGCCATACTATACTTTACTGGAAGCAAAGAATTCAACACTGCTATGAGGTCTCAGGCATTAAAGATGGGTTATAGTTTAAATGAACACGGGATATACAAAATGAACGGTAAGAAAAAGGGTGAAAAATTGACAAAACAGTTTTCCACTGAAAAAGATGTATTTGATTTCCTAGACATTGAATATACTAAACCCGAAGATAGAAAGGGTGCTAATTCAATGGTAATAAAAGCAGAAAAAAGAAGTGTTTCCAAACCAAAAACTCTTAAAAAGGTAAAGGTAAAATCAAGAACTCCTGGACACAAAACATTGAAAAAAAGAAAGACAAAAAGTGTTAAAATGGGGGAAAATAAAAAAGTAAATGATGTAAATAAAAAGGTAAAGAATGATGTAAACAAAAAGGTAAAGAATGATGTAAATAAAAAGGTAAAGAATGATGTAAATATAAAAACAAAAAAAACAAAAACAAAAAAAAGTGTTAAAATGGGGGAAAATGAGGTGGTTGGATTGGTAGATACATTTAAAAAAAAAGGAGGGGATTTTTTAAAAACGTTGTCAGAACATCAGTTAAGTGAGATGGTGATATTGGCAAATAAAAAGTATTACTGTAATGATGAAAGTGTTATGACCGATGGTCAGTATGACTTGTTGAAAGAATACGTAGAAGATATGTTTCCGGAAAATGAGGTGGTAAAGGAAGGACACACTTCATGCGACGTTGCTGTAGATAAAAAAAAGGTGGTGCTTCCTTATGAGATGTGGTCAATGGACAAATTAAAAGATGAAAAATCAATCCAAAACAAACTAAACAAATATAAAGGACCTTATGTGTTGAGTACCAAAATGGACGGTATTTCCGTGTTGTATTATGCAGAAGGTAAATACAAAACCAACCCGCAATTATATACCAGAGGAAATGGTAAAAAAGGACAAGACATTACCCATTTGCTTCCATATTTAAAGTTGCCTAAGTTGAGTGATGTAACCATTCGCGGAGAACTTATTATTAAAAAGGCGGTGTTTCAAAGCAAATATTCCGGTAAATTTTCCAATGCTAGAAATTTCGTATCTGGTATCGCAAACAGTAAAAAAATCACAAACTCATTGCGTAAGATGGTAAGTGATTTAAATTTTATTGCTTATGAGGTAATCCACCCTAAAATGTCTCCCGCTCAACAAATGAATTATCTCGCAACCCATTGGGGCAAAGAGCAAACCGTATTGTTTAAAGTAGAGAAAACAGTGGACAAGGAACTGTTATCGGAGTATTTAATGAAATGGCGAGACAATTATGAATATGAAATAGACGGTATAATTGTTACTCATGATGAGATATTTCCACGCCGTTCCAAAAATCCAGAACATGCATTTGCTTTTAAAATGGTATTGTCGGACCAGATTGTAGAGGCTATTGTAGTGGACGTGTTATGGTCTCCTAGTAAAGATGGATATTTAAAACCACGTGTAAAACTACAACCAGTAAATATTGGGGGTGCTACTATTGAATACGCTACCGCACACAATGCTGCGTTTGTTAGAGACAATGGTTTGGGAGTTGGTTCAGTGGTTCAATTGATACGAAGTGGTGATGTAATTCCAAAGGTTCATAAAATGATACACAAGGCAGAACCCAAAATGCCTAGTGATTATGAATATGTGTGGACCAAAGGTAATGTTGATATCAAGTTGTCTGGTGATGATTTAAAGGAAAACATGATTGTGAAAACCAAGGTAATAGAAGAGTTCTTTAAAAAGTTGGAGGTGGTAGGATTAGGGTATAAAAATGTGGTGAAATTGTATGATGCGGGTTACGATACTATTGAAAAGGTTGTGAAAATGAAGGTAGATGACGTTGCTGATTTGTCTGGTATGGGTAAAAAATCGGGGGAGAAGATTGTGGAGAGTATCAACGAAAGGTTGAGGTTGGTTGATTTGCATGTTATGATGGCGGCCAGTCATTGTTTTGGTAGGGGAATTGGGTCGAGAAAAATGAAGGAATTGTTGATACATTACCCCTTTATTATATCAAGTAAGGAAGACGATAAAGTAAAGTTGAAAAAGGTTGGTGAATTGAAGGGGTTTAATATAAAAACAGCAAAGCAAATAGTGCCTTATATAAATGATTTTAAAAATTTTGCTAATAAATTGGGTGTTCTTTACAAGGTATATGATTTAAGATTGTTTGAAATGGCTAAGACCAACAAACATCCTTTGTTGAGTAAAAAGCTAGTAGTAACTGGAAAGCGAGACAAGGCATTGATGAAATCGTTAAAAGATATTGGTGTATCATTGGGGTCGTCCGTAAGCAATCAAACTGATTATGTTATTGTTGGTTCATTAAGTGAAGAAACTGGTAAAGTAGCAACTGCTAAAAAATTGGGAGTTACTATTATAACAGTGGAGGATTTCACTAAGAAATATTTATAAAATATATGGTGTATAAAACACTATATATTTTTGTTTATTGTATATTACATATTATATTACATATTACAAATAAGACGTTTCTGATTTCAATCGAATAAGGTAGGGGAAACAGTGTTTTAATTCGTTGTCTTCGTCTGCTACTTTCTTTTTTAAAAAATAAGAAAGGTATGAGTTGTGAGAAACAATTGCTATGTTAGTTTCTTTTCGTGACAATATAAATTTTTTCATTTGTTTTACTCTTTCTTCAAGTGATTCTACCGTTTCAATATTGGTTTCATTCCATAAACTGTCTTTTTCAGATAGAAATTTAAAATTCACAGAGGTATGATACTTAAGAACAAGTTCTTTTTTGTCTTTTCTATGATTGATTGGTTCGTATGAACCAGGATATTCTTTTAATCCATCAAAGGCAAGTAGTTTAATATTGGAATCTTTAAAGATGTTTTTGGCAGTTTGAATAGTTCTAGTAAGTGGTGAGACCAATACCAATTCAATGTTGTTTTTTTCCAACCAATTTTCACCCAATATATTGGATTCTATTTCTCCTTCCTGTGTTAAACTACTATCACGTATAGTCATGTATGCTTTTTCTCCTATCTCATGAAACAACACATTGTGTTCTGCTGTGCCATGTCTTATACAATATACATTTTTCATTTTACAATATACATATACATATAAAGTTGTCTTTAATTAATATTAATATTAATGAAAAACATTTGTGTTTTGTTTTGTTGTGTTTTGTTTTGTGGTGTTTTTGTTGTGTCAGGGAGTTACTTGAGAATGATTGAGATAATAATCAGAGTGTTGTTTATTATTTTCGTAGCGGTTTAATAATGTTTCCATACCTATTATAGTTTTTTTGTGAACAAATGTTTTTATTTTTGTTTTGATATCAATGCTTTGTGAATTTGTTCCATAAATAATTGCGTTGTTGGTAAGTTGAATTCGTAATGGTAATTCTATTGTAAGTGCGAATTGTAGTAGTTTTTGTTGTATTTTACAAAATAGTTGAAATGCATGGTTTTTATTGAACTCGACCCATTTTTCTTTTTGGTTTATATAAACATACGTTATGTTTGATGTAGTAAATGAGTATATTGTTTCAGTGTAATCATCTATTACTTCTTCTACCAAGTCACAATAACCTTTTAAATATCCATGCTTTGTTAAGTGGTCATAATGTGTTTTTTTTAATTCTATATTTAACAAACAATCTTCAAATGATTTTGGTGGTGTTGCGTTTTCTATAAGCCATTTTAGTTTGTTTTTGATGATTTTGTTTCTTGATTCTAGCATTTTCTCCATATGTCGTATGCGTTCCGATTGAACGTATAAAATATCCAATACTTGATTTAGTTTTCTATTTAATGATAATGTATCAACACGTTCTCTTTCTGTTTCAATAGATGTTTTACGTTTCTTTTTTAAAGCATCCTTTGTTTTACAAGCATTAAAATGTCTTTCAAATAATGAATGTCTTATGTATTTCTTTCCACAAAACCCACACTTAAATTTGATTTTTTTTCTTGTTTTAAACTTTTCATTGATGCAAACATCTAACTCGTTTAAGTTAGTGTCGTTTTTTGTTGATATCATTTCGATGATACAATGTTTCTAATCATATATTTAATTCAATTTTTTAGTATATAATTGGGTAGTGTAATGTGGTAGTGTAATGCGGTAGTGTAATATAATTATACGTATCATAATAAAATATCCATAATATTTATATGTCTATAAATAGTTGTCATGGAGCCAGTATTAGTATTCCTGATACGCGTTTAAATCAAAAACAAAGTAAGTTAGCATCGTCTCTTCATACCGACCATAAAAAAATAATAAATGTTATACAATCCAATGATGGACAGGGCCAAACCACTACGGTAAACAACAATTGCCCAAACAATAAACAAATCACAAATGTGGGTGGTCCCGGTGATTTTATTCAATCCACTCCTCCCATCTACTATTCTGGTAATATGTTAAAAAATAGATTGGTAGATAGAAAACCAGGTGTTGATGTCAAGCATAATAGTTATGAACGCTATTTAGCAAGGAAAAAAGGTTATGTATTTCAACAGCAAATATGCTAATAAATAAATTATATGTGGTATATGTATACATATGGCTGATAAACATAAATTACACAATATAAATAATAAGTTTGCTGATTCATTGAAAAAATTAAGGGAGAGAAAGTCAAAATTAGAAATGGAAATAGCGGAACATACTAGGGAAAAAGATGATTTGGTTGTATCCCTTACGGAGTTAAAAACCAAGTTAAAGATAGTAATAGAATTATTGGTAAGCAAAACCAAGAATTTAAACGATACTAATAAGGCTATTGCCAACTCAGAGAAAATATATAATAATATACTGAATGCATCAGAGAATTTATTGAAGATGATTATGAAAGAAGAAGATAAAGATATCACGAAAAAATAGATGGTATCTTATATTATGTTATAATTAATTGTAAATAGTTGTAAATTTACAATTAATTTATTTGTGTTAATGATGTGTTGTTATTTGTGTTAATGATGTGTGGTTATTTGTGTTAATGTTAGTTGAAAATACTTAGAATTTAATGTATGTTGTATATAATGAGTGATTCCTTTTGGTATCTATTGATAGGAGGAACTGCTAGTATTATTTCACGAACATGTACGTCTCCATTGGAGATATACCGATTGCAAAAACAAAATCGGTTTATGCCTGGTAGTAGTTTTGGGCACATATTAAAATATGAAGGAGTGTTGGGATTTTGGAAAGGAAATGGTGTAAATTGCATGCGTGTCTTTCCTCAGTATGCTATTAACTATAGCGTATACCGCAACATATTGAAACATTTGGAGTTTGAAAATAAATTTCACAACATATTTATTTCTAGTTTTTTAGCAGGTTCAATGTCTATGCTGTGTATATATCCGTTGGAAACTAGTCGCACCTTTTTATCGTTACAAAGTAATAAGGCACAATACAATGGGTTTTTAGATATTATTAGAAAGGTTCCGTTTAAAAATTTGTATGGCGGGGCAATGATGAGTATGATGGGATTTGCTCCATGGAATGCTATTAGTTTGACAAGTTTCAATTATTACAAAGATTTTTTACATGAACGATACAATATAGAAAACCCAAACATAACCAAGTTATTTTGCGGAGGCTTTGCTGGATTAACAGCTATATCAATTACGTATCCAACTGACTTGATACGAAGGCGACTACAATTACAACATTTTGGTTCTAGTGAAGTTCCAAAGTATACAGGGATTATTAACTGTGCTTCTACTATATTGAAAACAGAGGGGATAAAGGGGTTGTATCGTGGTCTTCCTGCTGCTTATGTAAAAACATTTCCCACATTGGCAGTTCAATTGTATATGATTGATACATTGGGAGAGATGCATAAACGGTATATAGCGGATAATGAAGAATAGATAAAGTTATAATAGATTTTTGTATAATTTTATAAATATATGAAATTATATATATATGATAGATTTCGATAGCAATTATTTGCCTGTTTTTTTGTATTCTCATGCCGGTTTTGCTGAATACGATGAAGCGTGTAAGGTAGCCAATCCAAAGATTAGTGGTGAAGTTAGTGGGGAAGGATTGGTGAAATCATTTACAAAACTAGACGACTTTTTTACAAAGGTTCCAGATGATATGATTGTAGTGGACCCTATTCCTTCTGGACTACTGTGTATGTCGAGTTGGGAGGTAGATGAAATGTTTCCATGGTTTATTAGTTCATCTGGAAGCAATGCTTTTTTAAACAAAGACAAATTACCAATTCAAAAATTAAAAAACAAGGATATAGCATCAAGTGAAATAGATATTTTACAACATTTATACAATAATAGAAAAGTGTATTATGGGGGTGATGAAATAAACAATTACCGTATTACATTTGATACAAATACAGGTGATATTCCTTGGGGAATACGCATTCCTATCTATAAAAACAAAGAAGGAAAATATAGAGAAGGAAATATAGTATTGAATAATGATAATTCAGTAAAGATTGATATGGTTGGTGAAAAATGGAGTAGGCAATATAGCACTGCTAGAAACGACCAATGTATTTATTTAGACGAGGTTTTAAAGAAAATACGGGAACTTGTTGATGAAATTTATACCAATAAACCAAAGATAATATTGTATTTGGTTTCATGTAGAAAGCAACCAGACTATGAATTTATATATGAAGACGACCCTGAATTTAAGAAAGATTTGTTGAATAGACAGTTGGCTGTAGACACATTGGGAAGAGAAAATGTTCCTGTCGGTGGTCTTAGTGATAGAAAGTTGAGGGGACAGCAAACGTTTACTTATGAAGGTGACGATGATGATGTTGAAAAGCAGAAAAAATATCAGAAACGCTTGTTGGATATTCAAATTAACAGTAGACCTCCAAAGAAATCAAGAAAGCGAAAAAGAGGGGGAGGTAAGCCACGTAAAAAGAAAACAATAAAGGTTAAGCATGGTAAATATAAAAGGGAAAAATCTAAAAAAAAACGAGGAAAGTCAAAAAGAAAGGGTAAAAAATAACTTTTAAAAATGTGGAGTATTATATAATGAGTCGTCATCAAGTATCAATATATAATAAAGAAATGAATGGGGAAGTTACTACCCCTAATTGTTTAATAGATGAAATGTTTGAAATGTTGGATGAGGATGTGTTTAAAAATAGTGATGTGAGATGGCTTGACCCATGTGCTGGAACAGGTGTTTTCTTTGAAAGGTTGTTTTCCAAACATTTACTATCTCTCCCTTTTCCAAAAAATAAAAACTTTTATACTACAGAAATTAATGCAAACCATGTTGATTTATTAAAACAAAAGTTTGGAAACTTGGTAAATGTAAATCATTGTAATTTTCTACAATTTAAGCAAGACGAATTTGATGTCGTTGTAGCAAACCCTCCCTTCCAAACTGGTGGTAGTATTAAAGTCCCTACTATGAAAAAAGACAAGAAAAAAGACGGTAAAGAAATGTGGAGTTATTTTGTAAAGCATGCTTTATCACTTTTAAAAGATAATGGTGTCTTGCTTATGATAACTCCTACGATTTGGTTGAAAAGAGACCATAAAATGCACGAATATATGATGAAATATCAAGTCAAGCAAATAAAGTGTTACGATGCTGGAGAAGCAAACAAGTTATTTCGTGGAAAGTGTCAAAGTCCGGTTGTTTTATTTCGATTAGATAAAACTTTGGTGAATAATTTTGTTCAAAATATAAAAGTGGGAGAGATGTTTTATAGATGTGGAATTGAAGAGTCTATTCCTATGAAGTATTATGGTATTCTAAGTAAGTTGAGACCTTATGTTAAAAAATATGGGTGTTTAAATGTAGTGAAAACAAGTATGCGCCCTGGTCGTCCCAAAGACTTGGTGGTTAGCAAAACACAAAATGAAATGTTTCCTTACATCAATATTAAAACTTGTTTGTTGAAAAAGGGAGAGAAAGGTTGTAAAAACATCTCTCCCTTTTTGGTAACAGAATATTCTAATATTCCTTGTGTTTTTTATGGAATGAAAAAGTTAGTATTGGCACATAAAATGAAAGGGTATTGTTATTTTGATAAAGAAGGGGAGTATGGGATATCCAATCGCGACAATTACGTTTTAGTAGATTATACAGAAAAGGAAATGGAGGTCTTGAATCGGTTTTTAAATCTTGAATGTGTAATGGATTGGTTTGATGCCACACGATATCGCATGCGATATTTGGAACGATATATCTTTGATTTTATTCCCAATGTCAATTGTCTCCCAAACTTTCCCACTGATATAACGGAGAAAAGTGTTAAAAGTTATTTTGGAATGTAAAACATCTCTCCCTAATTTAAATTTATTCATACAAAACATCTAACATATTGGATTCATTCATACTAATAAACGATTGAGTTGGACGATATCTTGAACGTCTGGAATCTTGTGTAAAAGAAAGTTCTATTTTACTGGTTTGCATATCTATTTCAGGGAGAGATATAAAGTTGTTTTCGTGTGTATTTATTGATGTGTGTTGTATCAATTGTTCTACTTCGGATGTTGTATTTGCTGTTTGCCTATTGACATATTCAACATTTTCATCGATTAATGTTTTAATAAATATATAACAATGGCAACAATAATACGAACCAACCGTCCCTAAACAAATATATTCAAAAGACATTTATATAATATTATAATTAAAAGTAAAAATCACTATAATATTATTTTCTAATTAATATTATTCTGTGAATCAAATAAAGTAACTAAAACAAATATCATTTAATTGTGTTTTTATATAAAATTAACGCACGTATTTAATGCATATCATAAACAAATGAGAAAAAGAAAACTATCCGATGATGGTTTAACATTATTTAACATAGCATTACACAAACACCATGAAGCACAATGTATTAAAAGTGGTATAAAATGTTATGGAAAAATAAAGCAATTGTTGTTTAAAATGTGGACTACTGAATACGATATTGAATTAGATATAGCAAAGAAAAATCTGCGAAATTCATCGAAATCATTGTATCGTTATTTACAAAATGATGGTGATATGATACCAGCTTTTGTAGACAATGCGATTATCAATATTATTATGCTGATATTAACCAAAGATTCGCAATTATGCACTTACAATCAAATCAAAATGAATTATGGATTTTACTGTAACTTGGCATTAAAAGCACAAATGGAAAAAGACCATCATACCGCATTGTTGTTGTCGTGTGCTTTACAACATTATTGTTTTGATATGTTAAAAATAAAACCAAAATATCACGACAAACTCCATCAATTGGCGGAAACATACGGTTCTCCATTAACGTGTTATTCCAAACATATGAAGGAGTTTTTAAAAGTAAATGATTTTGAATACTTGCCATCTGTAATGATTATGCAGATGCAACTTAAGAAAACACAAGAACAAAGCAAAGGTTTGAAATTTGTAAAGCGAAATTCCAAAAATTTAGATATGTTAAAGCAGTCATTGTCACAAAAAGTAGAGGATTATTACACCCATTATAAAAACAACAACGATTTAATTGATATATACAACTTAAACCCTCTCCATCAATTCGATTTATTGTTATCATCGAAAGGGGATAAAATCACCACCAAACTGTTTGACTTGGTAGGAAATGTTAAAATAAAAAATAAAATAGGAAAGGTTTGAAATCGATAGTATGGTACAGACGAGTTGAAATCGATAGGGAAAAATTGAAATAAATAATACAAAATTTGTATTTTGTAATTACAATAAAATACAAATGAAACAAATCGGTGTAACTAGGTTTACAGATGATACATACAAAGAAAATTTAGAATGGAAAAAGCGAAAACAATATACTGGTTGTGTGTATGGATTAGACCGTGAATTATCAATGTTGGATTTCAACTATTTAAAAGAAATATATACCATTGACATACGATGTAGTCCAAATACCAAAAAATCACCACCACATATTTATGGAATCGGTAAAATAAAATGTATAACAAAATATGAATGGCGGTCGCGTATATACACCAATCATGAATTCAATAGATTTGTGTATAAAGGAGATAAATATTTAACTAGAGACGAATTGATAATAAATAACGAAAACAAAGAAACCATTGAAAATTTGGAAAAGCTATTGTGTACTGGTGCTGGTCATTTTAAAAGAGGGGATGGAATAAGTAAATTATCGTATGAACGCATTATGACATTTGACCCAAATCGCAAGCCGATACCTCAGAGATGTTTGAAATGTGGATTACTTAAAAAAGGACACGTATGTAAAAGAAAAGATTCCAAAGTAAAAATATCCCTTCCAAAACGATGTAAAATATGTCAGGACCCACTTAAGCAACACGGTGGTAGAGCACATATATGCTTGGGTAGAAAACAAAACAAAGAATTTCTGAGAAAGGTATTTAAATTGTTGGATTATGTTGATAAAGATGTTGATAAAGATGTTGATAAAGATGTTGATAAAGATATAAATGAAATAACTTATTGATGAAATAACTTATTAAATAAATATGTTTTTATTTATATAATAAGATGAGTAGTGATAATACTGATTTTGATGTTGATAATTATAGTATGGAAGATTTGGTTCATATATTAAAGCTACAACATAAAACCCCATTAGCAAAGGCAGATATCATAGAAGCAGTAGAAAATATGGTAGAAACATTTAAAGGACAACCAAAGTATGTAAAGTTTTTTTTAAACGTCCAAAGTAAATTATTAAAAGAAAAAGATTTGTTTACAGAACCATTGGCTGAAAAACAAGCAGAAGAAGATATGGAAACCATTGAAGAAATGCATAAATTAGTCAAGGAAGTTGCTCCAGATACTATAATACAAACACCTGGTGTAATCAACGGAGACAACAATACAAATATTACTACTATAAATCGTATTATTAGTTTTGACAGTCAATTTCGTGCTATGCTGGACCCTGTTTCTGTTGCTGGATGTAGCACAATTACTCAGGAAAACAGCAACAATTTAACCGATAATCCGTCGGATTACACGATTGATTTGTCACGTCCAGTAAACAATGTAACCAAAATAAAATTAGTTGGAGTATCTATACCAATTACATGGTATGTATTTAGTGGTGATTATGGAACCAACTATGTTGATATTTCTCTTAATGGTGTTCATCAAACATTATCCATTGATGAAGGAAACTATACAAGCACACAATTGATGAATGCTTTAAATACATCTGCCAGTGATTTATCCATGAATATTGTATTTTCATATAGTGAAATAAACAGTAAAATTACGGTAGAAAACAACACAGAAAGCGACATAGAAATCAATTGGTATTATCCTATAAACGATGGTTCATGTGGATATGCTGAAGGTCAAAAAATGGACTATAATTTGGGTTGGTTATTAGGGTTTCGTGATAGAAGTAATTTCGTAGGCGATGGTTTGTCTATTACAGGGACTGGTGTATTAAATTTAAAAGGGTTTGATTATTTGTTTATATCACTCGATGATTTTGTAAACAATAAACCAAATCAAGATTTAATAACCAATGTAAAGCAAAAAAATATATACAAACTGCCAAAATATTACAACAAACACACTATGGACCAAGATTGTAGTGGGGCTACCTTTCCTGCGAATTGCATGCCGACGCCATCAACTTGTGGAGACGTGCCTCAAAATCCAGACGATAGAAGCAAGTTAACACAAAAACAATTGTATACCGTAGACCAAATTAAATCGGCAATGGATGGTATTGATGTAGACAGATATGGTGCTCCTACTACTGCTGACTTATTGGTGAAATTATTGGTGGATTTTAGTTTTGGTGACAAGTTAATGCTAGGAGATGGTGATTTAAATATTATAGGAGAAAGGGAATACTTTGGACCAGTAACATTGAGGAAATTTAAAGTAAAACTGTTGAGCAAGTATGGTCATATTATTAATTTAAATGAAAGTGATTGGACATTTACTATTCAAACAACGGAAAACTATTAATATAATAACCCTAACATCAACCCTAATATTAACCACTAGATGATATTACAACAGTTGTATCGGTTGTATTTTGGTGTTGTTAAATCTATTGTTTTGTATTTTTTAATACCATTTACTTTGTGTGGTATGTCTTTGGTATTTTTGTGAATATGTTCGGTGAATTTTCTGAAACATTCATTAATATTACAGCCTGACTTTGCACTGGTTCCATAAAACAATATGTTATTATTATCACAATAGTTTTGTATTAAATCGTGTGTTTTGGTATCGTCAAAGTTGTCTATTTTATTAAGAATCACCATAAAAAATATAGTTGGTTGGGTGTGTATTTGTTTTTTCCAATACTCATTTTTCCAATATTCAATATTTTCTATTTGGTCTTCTGTATTATCATCAACTACAATGATTACTCCAATTGTATTTCTATAATAAGTATTAATAATAGACCTAAATGCTTCTTGACCTGCTGTATCCCATATTTGAATACGTATCAGTTTATCGTCTAATGCTATGGATTTACAAGAGAAATCAACTCCAATGGTGGTATTGTAATTATCACCATAGTCGTTGTATACGTATTGCCTTACTATTGATGTTTTGCCTACTCCTGCTTCTCCTATTACAACGTATTTATATATATAATCACAATCCGTATTTGTTATATTTTTAGTCATATAAAATAGTATAACATAAAACTTTTAAATTTATCTTAAAGTAATGTGTAAATATATTAAATATATTTGATGTCAATTATACAATGGAAATAATAAGTTCAAATGTAAAAGAAAAAGCAGATATGATATTAGAACCTTTACAGGTGATGATAGAATTAAGTATGCTTGCTTACTGTGAAATAGGAACAAAACTAAGTGTAGATGAAAACTTGTTAACATTACATCAACCATCATATGTTCAAGGAATTATAAGATGGTGGAAAAATGATAAAAAGCAAGATATTCACTATTTGTTTCATGCAATACGTCGATATTATATATGGTATAAAACTCAAAACCATAAGATATTTAACTTTATATTGGAAAAGGCTATTGTAGGGTTGAATCGATTGATAGAAACGTATAAAAAGTGTGACGAACGTTCTATACTACAAACCTTATCGTTGTATAAAAACGTATTGGATTTAGACAACTCAGAACTATTTAAAGATAAATCAGAAGATGCTGTTAATATGGACAAGGTGTTTAAAAACATTATAGGTATTTACGATGATAAAATGATACGGGTAGTGTATAATATGTTGTTGTTGATGGAAGAAAACAAAGGGTCGCAACAAGTGGTGGACTCTTATTTGGTAGCATTACAGTATTTTATGGTGCCAATAAATGAAAAAATCAGAAGTTGGATACAAGAAAACTTGGTAATGTGATAAAAAAGGAATTTATATATTAAATAAAATGTATATTTAATATATAATAATGACATCAATGGCTGTGGATGGTAGTATTGGTTTAACTGAATTAAAAGAAAAAATGTTGACGCGATTGGCGTTAAACGAAAGTATCTTGAAACATTGGACAATAAATGAATATTTAAATAAAAAGGAAACGTTTAATGGAAAGGCATATGAACGACATTTAAATAGTGTAATAAATCTAACCCTTAGTTCGTTGGATAATATGGGGTTGATTAGTATCAAAGATGGACAAAAAGGTGGGGCGTATAGTATTAAAGTATATTTCATTGCTGTGATATTGGCGGCAATGTATGGGGTATTGGATTATGGGCAAAAACACCAAATAACTCTTGCGGTTAAAATGATGGACAAACAAATCGATGCGATTAGTGAAGAGTTGACAGTAAGTGCCCCCCACACTTCTTTTGTATTGAAAAATATAATGGGTAAAATAGGAACGTGTGATTATTACAATCCTGCTACGGTTTCATTTGAATCGGAAAAGAAACTTACAGGTCAGTTGTTGTTGAGTGATAATAAGGGATTAAAAGAAAATAAAGAGAAAATTACAAATGCCATTGCGGTGTTTAAACCAGTAGAATCTAAAAAAGCATCATTCGATTTAACGGAGGTTAGTAAATCATTGGATTGTCAAGTTAGTAATGTTATAACGGCAATAGAAGCAGACGCAATGTTATCGGTAAAGGATATTTTACAAGATACGGAAGATGTGAAAATAGTAGACCCTAACATATGGGACAAAATATCAACTGGATTTGGATTGTTGGCAAACCCAACAGCAACAGCAGTAGATATTATGGATAAGGTAGAATTTACAGGAACACAATCCATGAGACGGTTGAAAATCCAACAACAACAGGTTAGTGTTTTAACGGATAAATTCAACATTGCGATTCGAAATATTAAACAAATCGTGTCAAGCAAGGCAGTGGTTGTTACCAATCTAGGGTTGGCAAAAAAGGTAATATATGGTATTTCAATTGCGGGTGTTAAAGCGGTTACTGGTGCTAGTGTGGACAGTTTGGCGTTGGTGGTTCCAACAGATATACCTAGTGCGATGACAACAGCACAAGCAACTGCTATTGTTGAAGCAATTAAAATGATATCACTTCCACTAACATATGCTATGATGGATATGTCACAACCATCTGAAACACCAGAGATTGAAGAAATAACAGGTGGTAGAAAGAAAAAGCGAACAATGAAGAAAAGAAAGGTAATGAGGGGAGGATTGGCAAATGAAGAATATGTAGTTGCAAACACTCCTGAACAAATAGCCGACTTTATGAGTCATACAGGTAAAAGTCAAATTATGAACGATAATTTGATATCTACTGTGAATACAATAAAGGAATCAGGGATGGAAGGTGGATATTGGATAATACTTGTTCTTAAGGATGATGAAGGAATGTGGGTTTCATTAGGATATAGAGATCAAGGTGACCGTGATTTTGGTGTTGGACCTAATGCAAAGTATTTCCCTGCTAGTCTTCGTCAACAAGGTGGTAGAAAGAAGAAGACTAGAAAGGGAAAGAAGGGTAAGAAAAACAAGACAAAAAAGAAAGGTAAGAAAGGTAAAAAGAAGGGTAAAAAGAAAACAAAAAAGAAGCGTCGATAAATATAATATGTTATCAAATATACTATATTTATTTCTAAAAAAAAGGATCCAAAAAAAGGCACCATTAGAACAGGTCGAAATTTTCCTAATGGTGCCTTTTTTTGGTGCCTTTTTTTACATTTTGGCGATTTTTTTTGACATTGTTATTTCAATAATACAAAGCATTTATAGTGTCAATAATTATAGCAATTCATACTTCTCGTCTCAATGAAAAATATGCAAAATTTGCGAAAATCCAAAAAAAGGCACCCTTAGAACGATTTTTTTACCAAAAGTTTTTTGAGATTTCATTTTGGACATCAAAAAAATTGTCCATTTTGCAGATCTGAAAAAAAGTTTCGGAAAAAAATCGTTCTAAGGGTGCCTTTTTTTGGATCCTTTTTTTCTTTTCTCGTCACAAATATTTTGGAAGTGATTGTAAATGAGAGGAGTTATGGTTTGATTTCCTAATGGTGCCTTTTTTTACAAAATGAAGAGTTTTTTCTACATAAATCGTCCAAAATACGCAAAAAAAGGCACCATTAGAACAATTTTTGTGAAAAAAACTTAGATATTTTTTCGGATTTTATATAAATGGGGGGTAAAAAAATGCAAAACTACTCTAAAAATGACCCAAAACTACTCTGTTTTTCAAAAACGTATTTTTGTTCCATTTGTGACTATACATCGTCTAATAATTCAAATTATAACAAACATCTCCGCACCAGAAAACATTTAGAAAAACAGAAAAAAAAAGAAAAAACTACTCTACCGCGAAAATCTGTGGTCTCACAAAAAAACACCCTATATTGTAAATTATGTGACTATTCTACGTCACGAAAATCTAATTGGAGGCGACATATGGTCTCAGTTAAGCACCTCAAAAACGAGCAAAACGAGCAAAAAACGAGCAAACAAGACGATGCCTTACCATCACTTGAACAGTTTAATGAACTTTTAGACGAGTTAAAGACGCTAAAAACGGAGAAGGTGTCCAAAAAACGGCATTTTTCCAAAAAAAAGCAACAAAATGAAAAAAAAAATGAAGTGCAAATGGAAAATGAGAAATTCGATATGGAACATTTGCAGAGTCAGATAAACAAAATCATTGAAAATCAAAATGAGATAAAAGAAGAGGTAAAGTCGAGTGGAACAACAATAAACAATTACAATAACATATCGATAACCGTCTTCTTAGAGAACTATTGTAATAATGCTAAGAGCGTACAGGACTTTTTAAAGAATGTTAGTTTCGAATTAAACGATATTATCAGTAACAACTCATTGATAGAAGATTATTTGTCTAAAAAGTTGATTAAGAACTTACATGACCTTCCATTCACAGAACGTCCAATACATTGTACGGACAATAAAAGAAAGAATTTCATGGTGAAGGATGAGGCAATTGGTTGGGTCAAAGACAATGGGATGGATTCAAGTGGGTCATTGTATAATAAGGTTAATCAACTTCAAAACAAAGCATATATAGACTTTTTTAATGAGTATGATAAAGCAAACCCTTTACCTCATGATACTGAAAAAGAACAAATAAAGTGTAAAATATCTAGTGATATCTTATCAAACAAAGACAAACACAATAAGAATGCTATAACGGATATTGCTACTACAATGTCTATCATGGACGCAATAGAGTGTTCAATAATTGATAATAAAATAAAAGAATAGTATAATGGGAACTGTAATGAGTATTGTAATTAATTATAGTGTTGAAAAAAATAGAAATAAGGAAAATATATATAATAATAATCGATATGATAATATATATATGGGAAATGTATTAAGTAAAATGAAGGTTAGAATGGAGACAGCATTACAGAGAGTAAAGAAAAGATTGCATAGAGACGAACGTGCTCATCAAATATATCAACAAATACATCAAGAAGACCCTACCATAGAAGTAAACTCACCAGATGTAGTGTATTTATAGTATTACTTACCTAACCATTTAAGAAGAATAATATCATCCATAACAATAAACATAATAAGACCATAATATACTATTCCTGATATATACAAAGAAGTAATGTTATTGTATAGATAAATAATATGAATAGACCAATTCACACAACAAGTTAGTAAATAAGTTTGTCTTGCTTTTATTTTAATTTCTTTTTGTTTGGTTTCATCTACCAAAAAACGCATACCCAAACAATAATTTACATCATATGAGTAACATGATAGGGTAGTATATAGGGCGAGTAATTTTAATATAGCATTTGCTTGTTTCCAATTAATAAAAGTATTAATAAAAGAAAGAAATGTTGTTATTGTATGATGTATTTTAGTGGAACGCGACAATTGAATATCTTTCATTAATGCCACGGTATCACATGAAGCATACAATGAGCCAATAAAGTGTATATAATTGGTATGATTGCCTATATCAAATAAAACAAGAAAGGTAAATGGTAAGGTAGATATAGATATATATTTCAATATGTAATACTTGATGTAGTTTTTAATAATATAGTTTTTTCGTTTAGTGGTATAATCATTGAAACTTGAGTATGTTCTACTTAATAATATGTCTGTCAATGGATAAGATATAAAGTTAGTGAAGCAACATAGAATAATATACCATTGTGGATTCATTGATAAAACATATATTTATACATTTAAATAAATTAAATAAATGTATAAACATCTCTCCCTTTTTGTTTTTCTAAATTGAAAAAGATATTAGATTTTAAATGAAAATGTAATTAAAATACTACAATGAATTACATATTAATTGACGGTAGTTATTATTGCTTTTATAGATACTATGCTATTCATGCTTGGTTTCGCAACGCACATAAAGAAGTTGACTTGGAAAACCCTGTTGAAAATGACTTGTTTGTAGAAAAGTTTAAAAAAATGTTTATTAACAAGTTAAAAGAACTTCCCAAAAAGTTGAAATTAAACAATTGCAAGATACTTGTGGGGAGAGATTGTTCTAGAAAAGATATATGGAGAAATGAATATAGTAAAACGTATAAGGAAACACGAGTATATGATGATAGTTTTATGGGAGGACCGTTCTTTAAAATGGCGTATGATACATTGTTTCGTGAAGCAGGTATTGAAGACAATGACATATTGTATTTAAATCATCTTGAAGCAGACGATTGTCTTGCGTTGCTATCTAAACATTTAATAAAGCAAAATATAGAAAACAAAGTCACTATTATAACCGGTGATATGGATTATCTACAATTGGCACATCCACAAATCAACTTGATAAATCTAAGATTGAAACCTTTGGCAACAAGTAAAAATTCTACTGGAGACCCAAAGCAAGATTTGTTTATAAAGATAGTAACTGGAGATAAGTCAGACAATATAAGTGGTGTGTTTCCGAAGTGTGGAAAGAAAACAGCCATTAAATATTGGAATGACAAAGAATTGTTTGAAAAGAAATTACATAGTAACAATGACTATATAGCAAACTATAAAAACAATAAGAAAATAATTGACTTTGATGAGATACCTACCGAATTGGTTAAATCACTACAAAACAAATACCCTCAACATTTTAATTGAAAATTGATATAAATTTACAACCCTATTTTTAATTTACAACGAAATCAACAACATTAAACCAACAAAAAACGTTAAACCAACAAACAAATAATAAAGTATAATATACCATGGAGTGTTCTGTATGTTATTGTGAATTAACTCTTAAAAACATTGTAAATACAAGATGTAGTCATACATTTTGTAGCGCATGCTTCTGGAAGTGGGTGGGAAACAATAACACTTGTCCTATGTGTCGTTCAGGAGTGGTAACCAATGATTGTTTAAATAATGAAGTGACTAGTTTAAGAGCTTCTATATATGAATTAACACAAGAAGAGTCTGATTTATACGATAGTGTAGATTTATTACAGTTTGAGTCCAGAGAACTTGAAAGAGACGTATTTGAGTTAAAGGAGTTCAGAAAAAGTCCCAAAACACATATGATGAAATATATGGAAAAAAGAGAAAAACATTTAAAGATTAAAGAAAATCAAGCAAAACAACAGAAAACAAATGTATTGTTGCAACTAGATACATATAGTAAATTTTACAGCAACAGTAGAGAGGTATTATGTCAAATAAAGTGGGAAAAACAACATGACCAATTGGATTTGGAACTTTTAAATTTTGATATTGAACCAATTGAAGGCGAAGGTAATGAGGTATATACTACTCCTCCACCGCGGTTAGAAGCACAATCACCTCCACCATTGTATAGAAATACTTGGGGAGAGATAGAAAGCGATGATGAATTGTAAAAAAAAGTTGTATATATTATATTTTTTATAGCAAAGTTATATTTTACTTAATGATTCTACCATCTTTTCAAATTCATCATCTTCTATAATTATATCTGTGAAACTATCTTCTTCTAATTGAGGTATAGGACTTAAGGGAATATCTGGTAAATTAGTAGACCTTGTTAATGTGGGTGGTGTAGTATCGAAGTCAATATCATCATCTATGTTATTATCCATATAAGGTGCGGATGACATGCTTCGTTGCATGGTAGAGAATGACGAATCAAATGTATCATCAAAGAATGTTTGTGTGATATTATCACTAACAGCACGAAATCCACTCATTAATGGTGCCGAATCGATATCTTGAACTACATTTAAATCTACTTGAAGGGAATGACTTTCTTCAAATCCAAAATCAACACCGGTTTTAATAGCATCAATATTAGCACCCATAAACATACAGCATACTCCCCTTTCTTTTAATGATTTTATCTTATCTTGAAGTGTTTTCGAGCATTGGTTTGATAGGTTATCTTCTCCATCGGTAAGCAATACAAACCATGACATAGTATCTTCATTGGATAGTTCGTCTAATTTTTTATTTAATACATCTGCTTCTTGAATAGCACTATCAATTAGTTTGGTGCATCCATATGTATTAAAATTAATATCTTCGTCTTTTAATGACTTAATATCACCAAATATGTCATGTTCATGTATAGGAAATACCGTATGTCTTGTTACACAGAAGGCAGATAAGCGAAAATAGCATTGTCTTGCTTGTTCTGATGTTTGTTTCATTTCATCAATAAATGTGTGAAGTGATTTAAGTAGTGTTGGTAATATGGTTTTCATAGACCCTGAACGGTCTACAAGGATAGTTCCGACGATGGTTTTGTTTTTGGTATCTGACATTGTAATATATGATATATTACATAAAATTATGTAAGTATTCTTTTCATCAATTTTATTAATCAACTAATATAAAAGCAATTCAAGACTACTTATAGTATGGAAGAACTAATAAAATATCCTGAAGAAGAACATGATTATATCATAAAAGGTGGTATAATGATGTATGATTACCAAAAAAGGTGTGGAAAAAGGCAAAAAACAGTGGAAGATTTAAAGAAAAATGTTCAAGAAAGCAAATTATTGTTGATGGAAAAGGAAAAAAGTGCTGAATTGGGAGAGAAAGTAATAGAATTACAAGAAAAAAACGATGAAATACTAAAAAAAGTCTATGAAATGGAGCAAAAAAGTGTGTTGGTAAGGGAAGAGTATCTTAATAGAGAAATGGATATGAAAATAAAACTACATGATGAGTATAATCAGAAAATTCAAAGCAAAGATGAGCAAATCTTGAATATTCGTGATAACATTTTGAAAAAAGAAGAGGAAAAATACAATTATATCAAAAAAGAATTGGAATTAGAGAGGGAAAATAGAAGAAATGAGGTAAATAGAGTACAAGAATGGTTACAAACAGAGAAAAATAACAATGAATATCTTAAAAAAAGGTATGATTTAGACTTGGAGAAGGAAGTAAACAATCAAATACGGTGTTATAAGGAAGAGTTAGATGAATTAAAAAGGAAAAATCAAGAATATTTTGATAAATATGAAAACAAAAACAAAGGAAAGATATTCGAGGAGGAGTTTTTTAGTGTTTTAGAAGAGTATAATGATAAAGAAGAAGGAAATAAGTGGAAGATAAGTCATGTAGGAAGTAAATATGGTGGTATGTGTGATATAATATTTCAACATAAGGATACTGGACAAACTATATTGGTGGAATCCAAGAACAATTTACACAAAAATCCAGTGCCAACAAAGGATGTAGACAAGTTTTATCGTGATGTATTAGACGATACAAACAATGCAATAGGGGGTATTATAGTTGCGACATCTAAAATACAGAAAAAGAGGTCATATGAGCGTGAAGTATTACAAAACAAGATATTAATCTTTCTCTCCCATTTTTGTTTAGAGAACATCGGTCAATTGTTCTGTAATTTAGAATATATAATTGGAGAAAATCAAGTAAACAATAATGACTTGAATAAAGAAGATAGAAATGAATTATTGGTGAAGCAATTCAACTATTATATAGATGAAGGTAACTTTCACAAAACTAGATCGAAGAGAGCATATGATAAAGCAGAGGAAATAAGGGAAATATACTATAAATTAAATCAAGAAGACATCAAGTTGCTTAAAAACGAAGAAAAAAAGGAGAAAAAGAAGAAAAAAGATAAGAAATCACAAGATAATGCGATTAATTTTGATAATTTAGAAGAAAGTTGTGATAAAATAAAGAAAATCAATAATGAAAAGCAAACAAAGTTCTATTTAAAACATAAAAATGAAAAGGGAGAGATAATACTTCAATATTTCCCGGATAATTACAAGACAAAGAAGCGATTGGATAAGTTAGAAAGTGAAGGAAATGAGATAATAACGCATAGTATTGTGAAAAAGAAGGAAAAAGTGTTAAAAAATGAGAAAATTGTAGATAATATCAAGATTAATACAATATTTGATTAATATTACATGTTTAGACATATAATGTTAAAAAATTATATCACGTTATAATAGGAATAGTTAATAAAGATAGGTTGTTATCTTACGACATAAATCAGTGGATGGTAATTTAGCACTAAGGATAGTAGCAACATGTGTTTTTCTATTATAGTAAAGCTCTTTAAATTTATGAATATTAATTATCGTAAGAGTCATGTATCTTAATTGCTGGTCGGTCCAAGCATATTCCTCAATCACTTCTTCAATATCGTCTGAAAACTCAATGGATTTTTTAAGGGTTACTTTTAGCAAATTTTTAATCATTTTATTCATATTTTCAATCGGCATTGTATTGTTTCTTAGAAAACGATTCGTATACAAATACATACATCTGAATATTTTTACATTATTGTATACCCTTTCTTTTCTATTTTCATTCTCATTTCTACTAGTGTAGTATAATTTTATTTTTTTTAATAGGAATTTTCCTAATTTGTCTTCTTCTTTAGAATATGCCAGTGACATTGTTACATATAGTTATTTGTTATTTTCAATACAATATTTTAATCAATTTAGGAGAAACTTTTTAAATATAAATTAAGACCATGCGTCTTACTGTCTATACAGTATTATAAATTACAAGACCATATATGGTCTAAAAATATAAATATTAAAATCAAATATACCGTCATAAAAATAAAATAAAAAAATAATTAATTAAGACGATAACCACTGCATAAAAATAATAAAATTTTTATGTTTATAAATAAAAAAAAATAAAAATAAAAAAAATAAAATGAGACGAGTTATGCAGTCAAATAAAAAAATAAATTATTAAATATGAGACCATAATGACTTTTTCAAAATGAGACGAGTTATGCAGTCAAAATTTTACAAGACCAAACAAAAATGAGACGATAAAATGACTTTTTCAAAATGAGACGAGTTATGCAGTCAAAAAATTTGGGAATTTTCAAGATGAGACCATAAGAAAATCCAAAATTCTACCGGAAAACAGGAAAAATCCCCTAAATTTCCCTAAATAATTAAAAATTTGGTAAAAAATTTAATCTAACCCCTTATAAAATTAAACA
>Ga0255754_10000362_pt1 | contig 35627 bp, 57 predicted proteins | sample 101ome_22_FD_179954 | JGI IMG/M metagenome (GOLD analysis project Ga0255754, IMG submission 179954) | Coastal salt marsh microbial communities from the Groves Creek Marsh, Skidaway Island, Georgia - 101412BT metaG (version 2) | ecosystem: Environmental > Aquatic > Marine > Intertidal zone >... | reverse complement strand
TTTTAGATCCAATACTAAGTCAATACTTTCGTACAAATCGTGGCAGCGGCGGAAACATATACAAGCATACTAACTTATATAGTTTACATGTTGATAGCGATGAACCAACACAAATGATTAATGTAAACATTCCTATACACTTGGAAGTTGAGGAGCCACAACAGCATTTTATTGTATTTGACCAGTGGACAGATAATGGCTTTGGTCAAACATGGTATGGTGACAGAAAAGATTTAAATAATTATAATTTTGACCGTAATAAGAAAGTACCACTAAGTCCTTATAATGATCCACGTGTATATGACTGTACAGAAGAACCCATCGACGAACAATTTTATCATGATTACTTGGAGTTTGACAATCACACTCCGGAATTATTTCACGGTTTAACTGGCACAGCGTATGAATGGCGTCCTGGTAATATGGTAGTGTTCAATAGTAATAACTTACACTGTACAGGAAAACTAATTGGACCTTGGAAAATGGGTCTGTTAATTAACTTCGAGGGCACACTCGAGGAACTGCTTGTATGACAGATGTTGTCTTTTGCATTATACCAAAAATAGAACCAGATGCTCCAACAGTGGGTCCTGCCGTTCTCAAGCAGGTTTGCGAAGACAACAAATATACAGCACACGTATTAGACTTAAATATTGACTTATTTGAATATCTTAAAGAAAAAAATCAACACTGGGATTTATATCATGATAATGATGATATTTTTTTAAGAGAATGGGATACGGAAAACCCAGAATGGGAAGCCTGGGTCAATGATAATACTGAAATTTTTGATCGTTGGATACAACAAATCATTGAGCTTGAGCCCAAGTATGTAGGTTTAAGTTTGTTAAGTCAATATAGTCGAAGTTGTGCTATTACACTAGCAAAAAAAATACGAGAATACATTAATACTGTTAAAATAATCTGGGGCGGTGCTACAATTGACAGGTATAATATACAAAAATTACTTGACACAGGACTTTGTGACCATTATGTTATAGGTGATGGAGAGTATGCACTAATACAAATACTCAGCGGTCAACGTCAGAATATGCAACATCAAGTTATGAACATGGATGACTTGCCGTTTCCAAATTATGATGACATTGACTGGGATAGATATGAAATAGCTGATCCAGAAAAACGTATTGCATATGTGACTGCTAGTAGAGGTTGTGTTAAACGATGTACTTTTTGTAATGTTAGAGATATATGGCCCAACTATACAAATAGAAGCGGCAGACATGTTGCAAAAGAAATAAAATATATTCAAGAACGCTATAAAATTACAAATGTTAAATTTACTGACAGTCTTATTAACGGAAATATGCGAGCATATAGAGGTTTAGTTAATACACTCGTCAATGATAATGTAGATGTTAAATGGACAAGTCAGTGGATAGTCAGGAGTGAAATAAGTACGCTTGACGTTGACTTTGAACTGGCTAAAAAAAGTGGTTGCATAGATTTGGAAATCGGTATAGAACACTTTAAAGAAAGTGTTAGATATCACATGGGCAAAAAGCACACTGACAGTGCTATGTGGAATACTTTTAACTTATTAAAAAAATATAGCATACCTAGTAGTATATTAATGATTATAGGTTATCCTACCGAAACACTTGAAGATCATAACCACCAAATAAAAGTACTACGTCAATTATACGAACAAGGAATTGTTTACAATGACCTTGGTGAAAAAATAATGTCATTTAGTGGTACGCCCATGTTACTAGATGGTCAAATACACGACATGATTGAAAAGGATCTAACATATTATAATAATGCTAGAGACTGGGCATATGGTGATAACACAACTGAAGAACGTATGAGACGATATCAAGAATTTAATGACGTAATTAAAGAAATGGAAAACAAAGAACAATGGTTCTGGAGTCAGAGAAAAGAATTAAGGACATACGAAAATGCTAAAATGTAATTATGCATGGGGGCATTTAGACTTCCTTCAAGGTGAATATGCGCCTTGCTTTAGATATAAAATTAAAAAACAGCCTATAGCCAGTATGAGTGATACATTGCCCAGTGAGGCAGTCAACTGCTCGTCGATGCAAGAAGTTAGAGCTACACTACAGCGTGGCGAGTTTCCAGCTGGCTGTGAAGATTGTGCATACAAAGAAGCCAATGGTGTAACTAGTTACAGAGAAAAAAGTCTTAGACATGATTGGGGATGTGATTTTACCAAAACTACAGTGCCAGGTATTGTTGATTTAGAATTAAAATTTAGTCGCACGTGTAATTATTTGTGTAGACATTGCATGTCTGATAGTAATAGTCAGTTTGAATTATTGGGATCTAAAAATCAAGAATTACACGAAATGCTTCTTAAACATGGATTTGATCATATAGGAAAAGCAGATAGTCCTATACAAACTGTTAATGACGAACAAGTTGAAGATATTATAAACAATATATTGCCCACTGTACGTCACATAACATTTAGCGGCGGCGAGCCATTATATCATTTAAAGCATTATCGTTTTTTAGAACGATTAATTAATGAAGGATTATCAAAAAACTTAACTATTGGTTATAATACTAATATGAGTATGATACGTTTTAAATCATTTGATTTAGCAGAATTATGGAAACATTTTGCTGGTGTGGAACTAACTGTTAGTATGGATGGAACCGGAGAGATATTTAATTATTTTAGACAAAACGGAGACTATGATCAAACTGTAGAAAATTTATTTACAGTTTTAAAGCAATGCAAAAATATACGCAGTGTATATCTAGTTTGCACAAGTACAAGTTATCATGCATTTTATGCAGATGAAATATTTAATGATTTACATGAACTAGTAGATAAAATAAAAGCAACGGGTGTTCCTGCACACACTGATGCAACATTTGTTCACTATCCTGCAGGATTAGATATAGCAAATTTAGATCAGCGTGTCAAGGATCGATTAAATCAAACAATGTCAGCTGACAATCCTATAATAAAGTATATGCAAACGCCGGCATATGCAGATACTAAAACATTTAAACATATTGTTCGCTGGCAAGATTTACTATATTATCGTGTAGCACCTGAAAGAATTGCAGAATTTGTTTACAACGATAAAATAATTATATGATAGCATAAATAGTTATATCACAAGGAGACTGATATGACACTATCAACAGTTGATATTAAAAAAGCAGTTATTCGCAGCCAACACTGTCAGAGAAATTTTGACCTTAGTAGACAAATTCCTGAAGGTGATCTAGATATTCTAGTACATGCTGCAACAAATTGCCCAAGCAAACAAAACATTGCGTTCTATAAATTGCATGTAATTACAGACAGAGACACAATTGAAGCTGTACACGAACTAGCCACTGGCACACATACATATGATGCCGATGGTAATATGGTAGAAAGCACTAACAGTCAAACACTAGCAAATGCAATTTTTGTATTTGAACAACTTGAAGTAGAAACTTTAAGCGAAAAAAGTCGCAAAAGTTGGGAACACAAAGATGAAGCAGATATGATTGTGTTTGAAAGAGACCGTGCAACAGCAATTGGTATTGCGAGTGGTTATGTAAACTTAACTGCAGCAATGTTAGGTTATAGCACAGGTTGCTGCCAGTGTTTTAAAACTAAAAAGATTCAAGAGCTACTAGGTTTAGAAAATAAACCAGCAATGATTCAAGGTATTGGATTCAAAGACCCATCACGTAATCGTCGGTTACATGAAAAAACTGGTTATATGTTCCCAACCCGTAAAAAAGAAGATATTGTAGTAACACGTACATAAATTTAAAAACAGGCGCTTCTGTGCCTGTTTTATTTTGACATAAGTACATATATGAAAACAGCATGTTCAAAAAGCTGGACTGATGTAAACGTAGATTTTGCAAATAGATTAATCAGAAATTGCTGTATGAGTGCCGACTATAAAATGCCGGACACATTAACAACAGATTACTTTGATAACAGTCCACAAATCCAACAAAGAAGAAAAGCATCACTGGCAGGAGAACAACATTCTGACTGTGAATATTGCTGGGCAGATGAACGTGCAGGGCGTAACAGTTATCGTAGTTGGATGAACAAATATGATAGTTTTGACAATCTGCATCCCACAGTTAGTGATGTTCGTTATATAGATGTGACTCTAGATACTATTTGCGACCAGAGCTGTCTATACTGTGCAGCAGATGCTAGTAGCCAAATAGCACAAGAAGAAGGCAAGCCCATACGTGACGCTGGTACAGAGCATGACTTTGATACATTCAAGCAATGGTTAGCAACCCTTAAAGGTAGTGTTGTTTTTAATTTTTTAGGAGGCGAGCCAACAGCAAGTAAGCGGTTTGCTCCAATGGTAGAATATATTAGTACACTTGATTTAGATGTACGTATAGAGTTGTGCACCAATGGTAACACAACAACAGCTCTTATGGACAGATTATTTAAAATAATAGAAAATAGCGATATGACCTGGGGTGTTGCGTTTAGTAATGAAACTGTGGGTACAGATGCTGAATTGGTTCGCTATGGTTTAGATTGGACTAGGTTTCAAAATAATTTTATTAGATATGCAGAACACCCACGTATAAATGATATTACATTGGCAGCTACAGTAAATGCACTTAGTGTGCGTGGCTTTGCAAGATATATTAATTGGGTGCATCAAACTATGAACGAACATGCACCCAATAAAACATTTGGTTGGGTTGGTAATTATATAAAACGTCCACGTGCAATGGATATACAATACTTGCCTGATCATGACCGTCATTATATTGTTGCTGCACAAAAAGTTTTTAAAAGTTTCGACTGGCAAACGTCTGTTAAAAATAGAGAAAAATTTAAACATTTTTTACAAACAATGCACGATAGAATTGGAACTGGTGAACCAGTTGACAGTTTAGCAGACTTTATTCTACAAAAACAACGTGTAAAGAAAAAGGATTTAAGTAATTTATTATGACTAAATTTTGTGTACACAGTCAAACAGGTGTAAGTATAGTTGATGCCCGAGGAGGAATACGTCCTTGTTGTAAGTTTGCTAATAGTCAGTTATTGCCAACAATATTTGATGTTGACAGCCTAAATGGTATGCACTATAAAGAGCCATACAGCTCAATTAAAAATGATTTAAATCATGGTAAATTTCCACACGGATGTAAAAGTTGTGAACGCAGTGAACAAGCAGGACTACAAAGTCGTAGACAGTTTACTAACAAAATGTTTGGCAAACACGACTTGTTTAAACCAACATATATACAAGATTTGGAAATATCACTAGACTATACTTGTAATATGATGTGTCGTATATGTAATCCTAGTGCTAGTAGCAAATGGGGAAGTGCAAAAACAGTTATAGAACAATTTCAAGATAACGATATTAAAATAGATAATAATACAGATTACCGTACATATCAGGATAGATTTCGTCAAGTATTTGAAAATACAGATTTAAGTCGTGCAAGTCATGTTAAATTAGAAGGCGGCGAGCCATTTTATGCTAAAAACTTTGAATGGTTTTTAGATAAACTGGACCGTGAGGTAATCGATAAAGAAAAGTTGTTTTTAAATATAACAACAAATGGTAGTGTTTATCCGGATAAAAAAATTATTGAAAAATTAAAAAAATTTAACAAATGGACAACTATTGCTTTTAGTTTAGATGCTGCTGATGATTTAGCAGACTGCATACGTTGGGGAGTGCCTTGGAAACAAATAGCAGATAATGTACGCAGGTTTAAACAGGACGGCTTTCATTGTCTTGCTAGTTGCACTGTAAGTATATTAAACTTTAATCGACTACACAGTTTAATGGAGTTTTGTGACACTAACAATATACGTATTAGTTTCAGTGAATTAACTGACCCCCGATATCTTAGCATGTATCAGTTGCCAATAGAAACTAGGCAACAATATTTGACAGGAAAAACGTCACTTGACCGTATAATAAATGCTGACATTAATATTGAATCAGAGTTTGACAAATTGTATAAAAGTATTATAATACTTGATGATTATCAAAAAATTAAATTCGGTGATGTTAATCCAGAAATATGGGAGTTAATCAATGCTAATATCGGGTAACCCAGACTATGGGCTAGCACAAGCATTACAAAAAATATATCCAGATGCCGTTTTTATGAGTAGAAGTACTGGACATGACTTGGTAGAAAAGTCTGGACGCACTGCATTTGCTGAAGAAAGTATTAATCATGACACAATTATAGTTAATTGTGCACTGTGGCAGTTTCAACAAACTGTGCTACTAGATGCAGTATACAAGGCTTGTAAAGATGCTCGGCACTTAGCACATATAGTGGTAATTGGTAGTACCACCGATAGAGTCAAGAACGGCAAAGCCTGGTTATATAACGCAGAAAAGAAAGCGTTACGTGATTATAGTAATACACTTGCCATTGGTGGAGTGTGGAGTGATATGCCAAAAATTAGTTATATAAGTTTTGGTACACTAAGTAATAATCAGTACAAGCACCCTGACAGGCGTTGTATGGATATTGATGCCGCAGCACATTATATTAAATGGGTTGTTGATCAACCAGCACACATTAATATAAATGAAATAAGTATTGATCCCATGCAGGACAAGTATTGGTATGGAATTTAAAAGAGCAGTAATAGAAGTATTTGGTGGATGTAATTACACATGTAAAATGTGTCCTCAAACTAGTCCAGGTAGAGAGACTGGTTTTTTAAGACGTATGCCGTTTGACTTATTTGAAAATATATTAGATCAATTAACTGGCACACCAGTTGTCAACTTAGAAGGCAGCGGTGAACCAACGCTAGATCCTGAACTTCCACGTTATATAGAAGCAGTTGCACGACGAGGGTTTCGTCCTTTTATATATAGTAACGGCAGTGGTATGCATGGCGATTATATGCGAGACTGTGTTGATGCTGGACTTGCACTGTATCGTTTTAGTTGTATAGGGTACACACCAGAGTTATATAAAAAGTGGATGAGCCAGGATAGGTTTGAAGAAATACGTGAGTATGCAAAACAAATGCGAGAGTATGTTCCTGACAACGTTGAAATATCAAGCTATCATTTAATTATAGATCCAGATAATACAGAACACGAAATAGAGCAATATAGAAAAAACTTTATTGACTATTGCGGAGTAACTGGTTATATATGGAAAATGCATAATTGGAGTGGAAACTGGAACCCAGAATATACACGTCATGGTAACCGTAAACGTAGTTGTGGTAGACCCTTTGCACAAGAAATTACAATACGTGCAGGCGGTAATGGTGGCTTACAAGGTGCTGTTACACCGTGTTGTCAAACTATGGGTGCACCAAATGAAAGTTTAAGTGTACTTGGACATGCAGAAACAACGAGTTTAGAAGACATATATTATGGCGATGCATACAATAAACTTCGCAAAGATCATGAAATGGGAGATTGGCCTAGCTATTGTGAGAACTGTGATTTCCTAATAGACGATCCTGAAGTACTAGTTTGGAGTAACGATAGTGAAGCCGCTCGAGGGAGAATGTTAGGCGTAGATAACGTTGGTATAGCACAATGAATATTATATATAGTAACAATCCTAACCCACATGCAACTATAAGCAATATTTTTACAGATAGTGAGATAAGCTCTATTGCAGAGTATACACGTAGTTTAAACAACAATGAAAGTTTATGGTTATTTGCAGATTGTCCAGTCTGGGAGTTATTGCAAGACAAAGCATGGGAGATTTTTGACAAAGTATATCCCAGTCTAGATAAAATTACAACACAAGAAAGAAACAATATACTGACATGTTCTGAATCAGACAGCTTTTTTAGGATTGAAGTAAAAAAACTTGAACCGGGGTTTAATCATAGTCATCCGCATACTGATAGTCCATGGAAACAATTTGTTACTGTGCTATACATAGATGGTCAAGGGAACGGAACAAAACTTTATAGATCGGGCGAAGCAGGTGAAAAGCCAGTTAAAGTTGTCCCATGGAAAATTAACACTGGGTATTGTGCTATTCCAAATGAAATTAATTGGCACGACTTTGATCATCCTGCAACATTTACAGAACCAAGAACAACAATCAATTTGTTGTTAGCAAATAAAAAATGGTATAAATGATGTCAACAGTTATTCTAATTCCAGTTAGATTAAAAAGTACAAGATTTCCAAACAAGGGCCTAGCTGACCTAAATGGCAAGCCCATGATACGACGAGTTTTTGACCGATGCGAAGCCATGGGTTATGATACAGTTGTACTAACAGATACTGATCAATTAAATTCAGTAATACCAACAAGCAATATTGTTATAACTTCACCAGACTGTACCGACGGCACTGACCGTTGTATTAGTGTAATAGGACGAGAACTTGATTACGACAAATATATTAACGTACAAGGTGACAATCCTGATGCAACTATAGAACCTGTGCAAGCTATTGAACGTGCACTTGACGATCATTATGTATATCAAGCGTATAAGACAATGACACCGGAAGGACGTAGTGACCCAACTGTATGCAAAATGGTTATGACCAATAACCGTGTGCATTGGTTTTGCAGAAGTGAATTAGCATATGGCGAGTTTGCACTAGGCTTCCATGGATACACTCAAGAAGCTGCAGAACGTTGGAGAACATTTACTCGCTATCCAGCTGAAATTGCAGAAACTATAGAAGGATTACGTTGGATACAAAATGGTGATGAACTACGTGGCGTTCAATGTGAGTTTGATGGTATAGAAATAAATGTGCCACGTGATTTAGAATTGTGGAGGTCTGTTAATAAATGAAAATTTGGAGTTATGGAGATAGCCATGCAGCAGGACATGAGCTAGGTACTAGTTATACACACGACTTGGGTGCAAGTTGGTTTGCAAGCGAGGGATGGTACAGTGATGATCCTAATACAACTGTACGAAATGTATGTAGAAATCGCTTGGGTATAGACAAATATAATAAAACAATAAAACAAAAATGGTATAAGCATATAAAAAGTCAGTGTATGCCAGGATTAAGCTATGCTGGTATATTAGCGGATAGGCTAGGTGCAGATTTAATAAGTCGTGCTGAACCAGGAAGTAGTAATAGTTTAAGTATCTATAAAATGTATCAAGATTGTGATCAATATCAACCTGAAGATATTGTTTTGTTTAGTATTGTAACTCCTTTAAGATTCATTCCTGCAAATGACATAACAGCAACCAATCATCAAATACATTGGCTACCAGAGCACCAAGCTGAAGTTTTATGGGATGTAGGTCCGCATGAAGTTTGTTTTCGACTACAAACGCATGGTTATATTCAACTAGCCAAAAGTTTACATCCACGTTGCTATACACTTAAAACTGTAAATGATGATATAAGTGTTTTAGAAAAAGATATAGAATTAGACATACCACTAAGTTTTTATCAACTAACTGAACAACATGTTAACGATCCAGAAAATGGTATAGATCCTTACAGATATCCTGGTGGTCACTTGCATGAAGATTTGCATGTAGTATATGGAGAATATTTAACAAATGAACTTTCCAAAACAATCTAAATTAACAAGTTATGAACAATTTGTTGAGTTAAGTAATGATTTTGACCGGCGTGTTGGTACAAAAACTGTATGGACTAAACTTACAATGTTTGACATATTTGAAAAAATACTAGGAGAAGATAGTTGGTGGGACATTGATTATCAAATTCAAAAATGGGTAGACCGTGCTTTTAGTATTAAAACTGAGTTTACTCAAGATGACTTGGATATACATCAAAGTCCAATTGGAAAAATGAATAGTATATATCTTATGTTAAATGATATAAAAAACGGTAAAAATTTTTACAGTCCAATAACATTAAGTCTTTTTAAAAACGGTAAAATTCCTATACATCCTGGTGCTACTAGATTGATATTAGCTGATGTATACAATAAACCAGTAGACATTTGTATTACCGATTACAACAACAATGTTCGTAAAAGATTTCCTAATATTAAGTTTTGGGAAGTAGAGGATTATTATTTTGACTTTAGTGACGGTATGCATGAACTACATGAAGATTGGACATGGACTGGGCATTGCCCTACATATGCCGATGCAACAGATGTTGATGTGCAAATTAAACAAATAAGTACTTACATGATACCTACTACTAATGACTTTAGTTTTCATCATCCACGTGATATAACGACAACGAGAAAATTTTGTCTTAAAGACAATTGCATTACTATTAATGACATGCCAATTGCAAAAAAGATTGACAATTTATGGAAAATTGTGTTAGAGTAATATCATGACTGAAGATTTAAAATGGAGTGAGTATGATTTCACTAAAATTCCCTATGAAGATATTGTCCAAGTTGGACAACGTACTCTCCTCTATAGAGACCTTTTTACTGTTAGTTGGCTTCTTGGCAGGTTTTGCAATTATCGTTGCAGTTATTGTTGGCCATACGCTCGTAGCGACAAAAAAGATCATAGACCTACAGAACTATGTCTTATCACCATTGATGAAATAAAGAGGCAAGCACGTGAAAATGGATTTAATAGTTTCCACTTTAGTCTCAGCGGTGGGGAACCTACTTTCCACCCTGGTTACTTGGATATTTTACAGCATCTTGCCAGTGATGTTGATAACACTAATTATACTAGTATACACATGACATCAAACTGTTCCAGACCAATGAGTTGGTTTAAGGAATACGTAGAACGTGCAAAACCTTTCCATAGAGCTAGTATTACAGCAAGTTTACACACAGAACACTTAAATACACGTGACAAAATGCAAGACTTTGCAGACAAACTTATATTATGTCAGGAGCACGATGTACAAATTACAATCAACATGGTCATGGTTCCCGAATGGTTTGAAAAAGATTGGGAAAATGCTCTTTTCTTCCACGAACAAGGAATCAACGTTACCCTCAAACCCCAATCCGACCCAACGGCGTCAAGAGTCGTGGACGGTTATACAGAAGAAATGCTACAGCGATTGTGGAACGGTATGCCGCAAATGGCATATACTGAGCAAAAGCGAAAGTGGGCAGATCGTCCAAGGCCTAGTTTCGAACTGCCGCCTTACACAATAGGTGAAAACGATAAAAGTGTGCCCTGGCACATGCAAGTAGAGTTCACTGACAGTGATGGCAAAAAATGGTACATGGATCAGGCAGAACGTTTTAATGCATTTAACTTTAATAACTTTAAAGGATGGAGTTGTAACAGTGGGTTTCAAGGAATTATTATTAGAGAGCCTGATGGAAGCGTCAAACGTTCCTATTCTTGTTATGATGCTCCAATTGGAAATATAGAAACAGGATTTAAACTATTTGATGGACCACGTGTTTGTATGACACCGGCATGTGTAAGCAGTGCTGACAGTAAGATACCCAAGCGTAAAATAAATACTGTACGAGGAGAAAAAGATGGCTTATAAAGTAACATTTACTATTCAAAAAACATCTACAGATGTGTCAACACAAACTTCAGCAGCCGAAGCTCTTTGGAATGAGTATTTGGCAGCAGGTAAAGTAATAGAAGGAAATGTGCGTTTAACTGATGATCCACTTATTTTTAAAAATGAAGTTATATTTGAAGATGAAACTGCGGCTAATACATACTTCGCTGAATTAGAAGCACTACCAGGCGGTTCTGGATTAAACGGACATACTATTTTGGATACAACAACAGAAACTATTTGATAGCAATATGCAAACAAAAAGAATTTATGATGCTGATCAGTCTGTACAAGACTTTATAGCACATTGTGATAACTTAGGTTATAAAAATAATAATAGCTTAAAAGCAATGAAATGGGACTGGTGTCTAGAAAACGGTGCATGGTTTGCTACCTATAAAGAAGACAAAATTATAAGTTTAAGTGGAATACACAAATTTGAAAATGGATATCGTGCACTGTTTCGTGGTGCACAATTAGAATCTAGACCCTGTGGTCTTAACAAGTATCATATGCAAAGTTATTGTTTTGCAGAACAACTACCATTACAAATAGAATTTGCAGGTGTTTATCCTGTTTACATTACAACTAATGTTGAACATGACGCAAGTGGTCGAATGAATCGTGTAGATAAAATGTTTCATAAACTTGCTGTACACAAACTTGTAAATTTTGTTGAAGAAAAAGAAGTCTACTATACACTACAAAACATATGGAGACTAAACATAAGGAATTATAATCTTGCTAGATATGGATCTCAAACACCTCCAGCGAACTGGTAGCGGTTATTTTAAACATTTGTATTATGCAATGTACTTTAATTTTCTTGCATTACTTGTGTTTATAACTGGTACTATACATGCTTTTATACCATTTGTTTTTGCGTTCACACCTTATAAACTTGCAAAGAAAATAACCGATGGAACTGAACGAACATTTAAAAGAGATACTTAGGTCAGGTACTGTTCTTAGTACAAGTGGTAGCACAGGAACGCCTAAACGTATTAAACAACCTGTACATAAATTACTTGCTGCAAATAGTGTTGCAAGAGAAGTGCAAGACATTACTCGTACTAGTAGAATATTAACTGTATGTTCTCTTAAACATGCAGGAGGATTACTAGCACAAACCTTGCCTGCAATTGAAGTAGACGCTCATGTTGAGGTACAGGGCTTTAATGCTTTTGCTTGGGTTAGACAAATTACAGACTTTACACACAGTCACTTAACTCCAGACATGGCACGTGCAGTAATGAAAACAAAAGGGTTCCAAGACTTAAACTTGTCTGGCATAATTATTATGTGTGGTAGCGATAGAGTTACTAGTACAATAATACAAGCATTTGTTGATCGTGGTGCTACCTTTATTGCTAATTGGGGTATGACTGAAGTAGGTCCTGTTGCTATTAATAAAACTTATAAGCCCGGTGACATTATAAACAATACAGAAAGTATCATGGGAGATACATGTTATTGTGATATTAAATTTGTTGAAAACGAATTATATGTTCATGGAGACATATGTGTATATAATGATTGGTTTCCAACTGGTGATATTGTACAAATAGCAGATCGAGATTTATATTATATGGGAAGGAACAATGCTTGGATTAAATGAATATGCAGCACTACATCCAGTAGTAATGCAACCCACAGACATTATAATTGATGTAGACAAGTTTGAAGAAACTATGACCAAATATCATTATGCATTTAGAAGTTGGGGTAGAAAAAAACAGCACATGCCACGTTATGGATTGCCACTAGTAAACGAAAATGGTAGCCTGTACAATAATCCAGAAATAACATGTTACCCACTGGATGAATGGAATAGGCCCAATGGAGATCTAATTGAAGATCCTGTATACGACAGAGACTTTACTGTGCCCACACCCGTGCTAGACGAATCTTGTTTTGATCCGTTAAACGATTTAAAACAATATATGCTTCGCAGTTGTATATTACGTTGGGATCAAGAAACTGCTTTCTTTCCACATGTGGATACTTGGTTTCCCAGTCCAATATTACGATTATGGGGAACAAATAATCCAGATTTGGCACGTATACAATTTGACAGAGAGCAAAGAAGATGTGAATTGCCTGCCATGGTTCCTAGTATGGATCCTGATATTGTTGATTATCCTCCTGAATTAGTCGAGCCAGGCAGATTATATGTAATTGATACTAGTATTATACATGCTGCTCGCACAGTTGATGATGAAATTGGATATCAATTTTTTATTGCACTACATACAGACAGCCAAGAGGATTTATTTAAACATGTACTATGAATACTTAGATTTGCCTAGCCCACCGCAAGAATTAATTCTTCCACTTGAAAAAGTTTTACAACTTGAAAACATTTTTGGTGGGCATACTAAAAATTATACTATACATGAAGTGCAGCCAGAACTACGTGATTGGTTACAAAATATATTTCCTGACAGAACAAAGTTTAGATACCAAACACTAATAAAAGACATTCCATGTCATGTTGACAGAGGCAGAGATACCGCTATAAACTTTTTAATTGATACTGGAGGTAACGATGTGAGTACTGCTTGGTATACTGATGAATTTGGTGACAAAATAGACGATGTAGTATTAGAACTTAGTCGCTGGCACAAATTACGAGTAGACCAATGGCATACTGTGCACAATATCAATTGGGTAAGGTTTGCAATTACTGTTGCTTAAAATGGTAACGGATGGTCTTGATAAACATGTCTTATTCTAAACAGTGTTTCTTCATCTAATTTTACAATTGTTGAAATATTTTCTTCTAATTGTTGAGCGTTAGTTACGCCTAGTATTATAGCTTCTAATAATGGACTACTCATTACCCAGGCAATACTCATTTGTGTTAGTGTTATACTAGCATCTTGTGCTATGTTTTTGTATCTTCTAATAGGTTCCCAGACATTTACATTATCACGTGGTCCTAGTCCACCGTATGATCTTCTACTGTTTTCTGGAGTAATTGTATCTGTATACTTGCCTGTTAGTAATCCACCAGCAAGTGGAGACCAAGCAAGTAGTTTTATGTTATTGTGATGACATGCTTCTGCTACATCTAATTCAAATAGTCTATGTAGCAAACTATATTCTTGCTGCACATAATCTAAATTTAGACGTTGCGCCCACTGTGTAATACCCCAAGCAGTTTCATTGCTCATACATATGTGTTTTATCTTTCCTTGACACTGTAAATTATTTAAAACTTCACTACATTGATCAAAATGATCAAGTGTTTCTTGCGTGTCTGTTTCAGTAGGATCATACATCCAAACTTTTCTAAAATGATAATGTGGTCTGCTAGGCCAATGCAAATGACAATAATCAATACAATCTATACCTAAACGTAGCAAACTATTGTCTACATATTCTGATATGTCTTCTGGTATTATTGGACTTTTTAACTTAGTACTAACACGTAATTTTTTACCGTTAGCACGTATCCAATCTCCTAGTATTAGTTCACTTACACCATGTGTCCATTCGCTGTACGGAAAAGTAGGATACTTCTGTGCAGTATCAAAAAAGTCAATACCGTTGTCTAGTGCAGTATTAATAATATTGTGTGCTTCATGTGCATCAGTTCTTGATCCCCAAAGCATTGTTCCAACACAGATTTTATTTTGCATTTTACATCTTTTTCATTATGTTTGTCACATACCTATAGGTTGTGTTATCTGTTTTACGTCCTATAAACGGATCACTTGATGATAAAGTTGAGAAATAACTTTGATCTAGCCATCCGTGATCTTTTAAATAAGATGGATCTGCTGGATTCACCATGATAAAAATTCCATTGTCGTTTAAACTATTGTATATATTTTTTGCAGGCTTTGCACTTAAACAATAAAAGTTAAATAAACCACTTGCCATTATTACATCGTATTTGCGTGGCAAAGTAGACTCTAATATATTACAATACGCTGTTTTATTATAATATTTTTTTGATGTTTCAATATATTTTTCTACAATATCATAACCGTCAACTGATTCAAATCCAGATAGTTTTAAAAGAGCTCCAGTGAATCCTGTACCACATCCAATGTCCGCTACTGATATATGTTTTTCAAAATTGTAAATTACATAGGCTGCTGTTTTTGAATAACCAATCCATCCTTGCTTATAAACCACTTCGTTTGTAAAATCTAAGTTTTCGTAAATGTTCTTTTGTTCTTGTATGTTATCAATCGACGTACCAAATGTTCTTTTGTTCTTGTACGTTATCAATCGACGTACCAAATCAAATGTTTTATTTTGCATTTTGTACCACTCTATCTAATATAATTGCAAGTCCTACAATTGCAGTACCACTAATAATGCCACTGCCTATATATTGGTTTTGTACAGCTTGTAATACACTTACACCCAATCCTTGTACACCAATCATACTAGCAATAACAACCATAGATATAGCCATCATAATAGTTTGGTTAGTGCCTGTAAGTATACTTTTCATTGACAACGGTAACTCAATTGTCCATAATATTTGCCACTTCTTCATGCCCATACTTAGTGCTGCTTCTATCATACCTATACCTACTTGACGTAAGCCTAAGTTAGTTAAACGTATAATTGGAGGAACAGCATAGATAGTCATTGCAATTACGCCTGGTATTTTACCTAATCCTAGTAGCATAACGACTGGAATCAAATAAACAAAGATAGGAATAGTTTGCATAACATCTAGTATTGGATTTATAAAGTTTTGTACACGATCTTTTCTAGACATCCAAATACCAATCGGTATACCTATTACTACACTTAAAAGTGCAGACACAAGCACAAGGCTAAGTGTGTACATTGTATCTTCCCACAAACCAAAAGCCCCAATAAAAATCATGTACACTACAGTCCATGCACAGAGCTTTTTGTTTCTAGTAAGATAAAAAACAGCCCCAGCAAGTATAAACATTGCTAAGGGCCATGGTGCACTAACGAGTGCAAACTCTACCCAGTTCATAAGAACCTTTAGCGGGTAAAAGAAAACCTCAATCGAGTCTCCATAGCTACGAGAGAATTCTCTAAACGAATTGTCAATCGACTTTTTAATAGTACGTATGACGCTTCGACTAAGCTCTGGAAACTCGAAGAGGTCAATCATGGGTTACTGTAGTTTTGCTGCTACGTCTGCTGAAACCCAATCTTTCCAAATGTCGTAGTTTTCTACAAAGTATTCTGCTACTTCATCTGGTGCTGCTTGATTATCGTCCATGTACAACAACAATGCGTTCATTACTGGACCCGGCACAACACGTGCAGCAAAATAACCTTGCACATCTGCACTACCACTTGCTGCAAACTCATCTGTGAATACAGTACGTACAAAAGATGATGTCCAGCTTGACGGTTGTGGATTTGGACAATCTGGCTTTGTAATACAATTCCAGTTTTCTTGTCCTGCAAAGTCTACTCCCCAGTCTAGCTGACGTAGGTCGTACTTACCAATAAACGCAGTTGGTGCACTATAGTAACCAAACCATGCTTCTCCACGATCATATGCACGAGTGATTGTTGCATCTTCTGCTGCATATGAACCTGGTTCGATCATTTTCCAACCTTTTGCTTCCATGTCATTTGCAACAAACAAGTTAGCATTTGAGATCTGACAACCTGAGCCTGGAGGACATGTTACAAAACCTCCCTTGCTAGGATCATCTGGATGTGGAAAAAGATCCGGACGAGCAAGAACTGCTTCTAGTGTAGTTAGTTCTGGGTGCTCTTCCAAAATGTTTGGTAGGATATACCAACCTTCTGCAACACCACCAATTGGTGATTGCTCTGCTGATTCTGTCATCCGACCATCAGCTAGTGCAGCATTATACAAATCAATACCTGCTGCATTTGGCCATAGCTCGCCCATTACATCTGGTTGGCTTTGCTCAACCATTGATGTAAACGAAGGAACTGTGCCGCCTGGGATCATTGTTACTGAACAACCCATACCTTCTTCAAGTACTAGTTTGTCAATTTCTCCCAAGATACTTGCAGATCCCCAACCGAGACCTGCCATTGTAATGTCGCCACACTCGCTTGCGCTAGCTGTGTTGACGAAACCTAATGTAGCTGCTAATGCAGCAAAAGTAGTCAAAGTTTTCTTCATGTTTTTTCCTTTATGTAAATTTACATGATTTCATTATAGCACTCTATTGTACTATGTCAATATCTTTTTTAGATATTGTTGGCTTCCACGGATCGTCGTTCCCGTCCCAACGTTCATTGAAGTCAATACGTAAGTTAATTCCGTGTTCATCTGCTAATCTTTTAGCCTCTGTAATATCGTGTTGATTATGTCTAAGTACAATAAACTGCCACATTATATTTTTACCTAATTTAGCACCTAAACGCATAGCATTAAATGTTTCATCGTATACTAATCCGACTCTATATTTACCTGCTGTGGATTTAAGACCATCTAGTGTAAACACCCAGTTACTTTGATCATTGTCATATGCATTATATACATCACGCCACCAATTCTCATCGTAACCAGATCCAACAGTATGTACATTAAACGGTATATTGTATTCGTTTGTCATACTTATGATCTCAGGAAACCTTGTATGATATATTGGATCTCCCAAGTTACCCATAAAATATATTCTTTTAGGGTTCATGTCGAGAACTTTTTTAACGTTGTCGACTGATATTTCTAGTTCATCATACAATCCTTTTAGTATTGTACGTGGACATTTAAAACAAGCACATGTGCATTTAGATGTTAGTTCAATCTTTATTTTTGACGGAGCATTCATAAAAACAAACCTTTAGTGCATTGTATGGATCTTTTCGTACATCATCTGTAAATTTTTTTAAATGTACGTCTACTATTTCATTTAATGGTGTTTTGTTAATGTTAAAATTGTCATCACTATCAAATATTTCTTTTTCTTCGCTACGTTCACTGATCCAAAAACAAGGACGTACCTTTCCTTTTGCTGTAACAAAAAGCTCATTACCGTGTTCACATTTAGGATTTATTTCAACATTCCATTGCTTCATCTCTAATAACTCCTACTAAGTGTGTCCTTACAACATCATTAGATCCATTAAGTGCAGTATGATAGTTGTTTACATCTACTTTATATGGATAACCATCTGATGGAATGTGTAGCATTTTTCCATCTTCAATAAAAAAACAAGACTCGTGTGTATTAACTGCCAAGTGTATTCTGTGTCCAACATCATGATGCCATGTATAACATTGTCTTGGTTCAAGTTTTAATATACGTGTTCTACACACACCAGTTTCTAACATAAAACGTGTCATTTCCCAATCGTCTGGTGTATTTGGTTTTTTAAAATCCCATTCTCTGAGATCAGGATGTATTTTATACGGTGCTCTAATATCTGTCCAATTGTCTCCGTTTGGAGACTGAATTAATACCTGTCCTATTAGATCATAATAATAGATATATTCTTGGACTAAAATTTCAAGTTCATTTCTTATCTTATCGATATCATATTGTAAATCTAATTTTATCATTATGTACGTATTTATATTTTAACTTTTAAACTGTCTGGGATCAACAGTTTGTAGTTTTCATGTATTTTACCAAAAACAGTTTGGAGTGCTAGTATGTCAAAGTCTGCCCATGTTGTAGTTATGTCAGCAGCTGACGCTTCTGCTAAATTACGTTGATTATTTTCTTCTTGAATACGATAAACATAATTTTCATATTCTTGTTCTGTTCCGTTATTAGTATGCATCCACAAATCTTTTTGTGTTGCTTTTGGATTTATTGCTAACATTTCTTCTATTTGTTGTACCCATTTACTTTTATAGTCAGGACGTTGTCCTTCAAATGTGTAATCAATTCTATAGTTTGAACTAGTTTGAAAGTGCCATTTTGTGGCGACTACTGGATCACTAATCAAGTTAAAAATATAACAATTGGGAAATATTTTTCTTAAATAGCTCGGGCTATCATGTACAATAAATGGTAAGTACTTGTCTGGTTCAGGGATAATTCTATTAGACATGATTTCGTACCAGCGGTTAATCCATTCATCATTGTCCCAATATTTTTCAATCTTGCTACCAACCATAGGTATATAGACACGATCTCCCATGTGATCATTTTCTAGTAGTCTATCAAAATGGCATTCAGCAAAATTTGCTTCATATACTGTGGATTCAGGATCAGTTGTAAATTCCCAGGGTGTCATACCGTTGTCGGTATGTGCATACCAATATACATGCTCATAGCAAGATAGCACACGGCCCAGTCTAAAACCGTTAGCACCCTGTATACAATTTATAAAAAGTAAATTATAGTTGCCAGTCATCACACCACTCCTGATAGTTTTCAGTTAGTGTGTCGTGCATTGCTAATCTTCTAACTTTCCAAACTTCAGACTCTGTAAATGAGCTAAGAGTATCTTTTAATCTGTAAATGTGTACTGGACGATGATACAATGGTAAATTTTCTTCGCACCATTCATGCATTTCTTCAGTTGTCATGTCACCATAATATAACAGACCTGGTAATTGATATAATATACCGCTATCAATTTCTTCACGTGTTATTTTTACACGAGTGTCTGCTTGATCAGTTTCAATATTGACATCACTTTCTGGAATTGGAAATACATATGCTTCTTTTATTCCAAAGTTTTCTAGTATTCTGTCTTCAATACTTGGTGCTTGTAATTTACTTCCACCACGTATCATAAGCATTTCATTTGCACGACCTTTGAAAATATAATTACCGTCTTCACCTAATTCAACTACATCATTGGTATCGTAATATCCTTCTTCATTTGTGTAGTGAGGCGGACTGCCATGCCATTTAACTTCAAGTGTTCCGTGTTTTCCAATACGTACAAAATCTTTACCATATGCATGAATAAATCCTTCACATGGCTTTCCAATGTTTTGCAAATTACTTCCGTCTCCTGAGTTGTGCATAAAGTTTCCACTTTGGCTTGTACCATAGTGGCTTACAAAGTATCCGCAGTTAAAAAACTCACGCATTTGCTCAACTTGTTTTTCAGTAACACGGGCACCTGACATTTCAACACATTTGATTGGGTGCCCGCCTCCTTTATTCTTATCCATAAGTTTAAATGCAATCATTGGAAACATTACAGTCCATGTTGGTTTAAAACGTTCTACAAGTTCGTCCCATTCAGTAATGTCGCCTACAAGAATTGTATGTCCATGCTTAATGAGATTTAATGTTGTACACTCTTGCCCCCAACCCATCCAGGCGTGCATAGGCTGTATTTGAATGTTTTCATCACTTTCTCTATAGTAAGGATTAATAACTTCTCTGTTGTAGTTTACAATATCTGCACCCATGCCCCAATTAAAGTCATCTACGTCCCATACCATTGGTGTTGCTTGTGGAGATCCCCATTTGTTACTGGTTGTACCGCTACTAAAATAAACAGCATATTCTTTGTAACACTCTGTTGACTTATCAAAATTTTGATGATGCACTTTTAGATCGTCGTCGTTTTCACCTAGCTCAAGTACTACATTAATATTTGCTGCAGGTATTTTATAATTCCAGTCATTGCCTTTAAAATCACTACGCAAACCAACTACACTACTTAACATTTGTCCTGCAAGATAATAAACATACGTTCTGACATCGTTTTTGCCTGCAATGCCAATTCTGTGTCCATGCTTGTAGCCCATGCTTACAAGCCAGTCACGTTTTTCAATTGCACGACTAATTAATTCTCTGTATGTGATAGTTTCATTGATATCACTAAGTGCAGGTTTGTCGTCAGGAATAAGTGTGTAAAAAGGATTCATGTTATACTGCCATTGGTGCTTTAATACTAGGCATCGGATCATAACCTATTAGTTTATAATCTGATACTTTTGAATTTAGTAGTGTTTCTAAATCACAGAACGGAGGCATAAACAAGTAAGGTAATTTGCGTTCGTCTCTTGTTAGTTGCTCTTGTACTTGTTCTAAGTGATTCATATAAATGTGACAGTCGCCGCCTGTCCAAACAAACTCTCCAGCTTTTAGTTCGCAAATGTGTGCTAGCATATGTGTTAGTAGACTGTAACTTGCAATGTTAAATGGTACACCTAAGAACATATCTGCACTACGTTGATACAGTTGACAATTTAGTTTACCATTCATTACTCTAAACTGTGCCATAGTATGACAAGGAGGCAGTGCCATTTGTTCAATTTGTAATGGATTCCATGCACTTAGTATAATACGTCTACTGTCTGGATTATTTTTAATTTCATTAATAATATTACTGATCTGATCGCACTTTGGATGTTCGCCATTGAAGTTACGCCATTGCGCACCATAAACAGGACCTAGGTGTTTTGTTAGTTCAGTGTTAATGTATCCTAAGTCTACACCTTGCTTGTCGGCATTAGCAGTCCAAATAGTTGTTTTGTCTACTAGTTCGTTACGTGACTTTCCATATGTAACTTCAGCTAGTCTACGCTCGTCTGTACTTCCTTCTAAGAACCATATCAGTTCGCCCACAACACTCTTCCACGCTAGACGTTTAGTAGTAACAGCAGGAAAGCCGTCTTGTAAATTAAAGCGCATTTGGTACCCAAACACGCTCTTTGTGCCTACTCCGGTACGATCTGTAACTTCTTCTCCATTATCAAATATGTATTGTAACGCATCTAAATACTGCTTCAAAGTTTGCCCTCTTCTCTCATTTTAGCACGAATTTTTGTAGCACTAATATCATGTATTTGTTCGCCTAGGTCATGTTGTGTAAAAGTATATCCTACTCCACGTCCATAACTAATATCTACAATGTTAGGTACAATCATTATAATATATTCTTCGTTATATGTATAACCTTCTTTTGCTAATTCTTTTTTAATATTTTCTTCAACGTCTGTAACGATAAAAGGATTGTCATCTTGAACCATGGTACGCCCGCCTGATGCATCAGTGTCTTGTGGTACAGTTCTGATTTGTATGCAAACTTGTCCTGTTTCTGCTAGGGCACGTTTAAATAATTCTGTATGTCCAGGGTGCCATGGTTGCCAGCGTCCTAACATTTGTGTTGTAGGTTTAAATCTATTAAACATTGTTGCGCTCCATCCAACGTTGTACAACAGGCATTAGTTGTTCATGTGTGTCAGTAAACCATTCTTTAACATGATAGTCGACTTTTTCAGGAGGCTGAAAAAGTGCATTTGTATCATCATATATACCTTCTTCGATAGTGTCCATCCACACAGTAAAATCTGCTCCAAAATCTTCACGTGCATCTTTCATTGGACAAATAAAATCAGCTACAGCAACTTTACCTGCCATTACAACACCGTCTGCTAAATGACGCATTCGTTGTGCTTGTCTCTTTCTTCCTTGTATGCTAAAGTCCCAATCTTCATATTGAGCTCTAACTGCATCTGCATTAAGCCAAACGCCGCCAATTAACTCTGCAAACGGTTTTGCTAGAGTACTTTTACCACTACCCGGAAGTCCGAATATTAATATTTTCAATTCTGTCTCCATTTGTCAACGTATACATCACCTTCACGTTGACTACTATACAAACTGTAAGTTGTTTCAATAATATTGCGTGGGAGAAATGTGTCACAGTCATATGTACCTGAAATACGACTTAACCATATCTCGTCAATAATATGTAGTAAACCATCAACCAGTTGCGCACCGCCAATAATCCAAACATCTTGTAAACGATTCATGTTAACAAGTTCTGTTTTTGCAGTTTCAAATTTTACGTAATGATATCCGCCGCCATTGTAATCATTAGTGCTACTAGTAACGACAATGTTATTTCGGTTGGGTAATGGTTTGTTTGGTAGGCTGTCCCAAGTTGCTTTTCCCATTGCAACTACGCCTCCTGTTGTACATTCTTTAAACCATTTCAGGTCTGCTGAGTTGTGTGTCCAAGGAAGGGTACCGGCTTTGCCGATACCCCAATCTTCATCACACGCTAGTATTGCTCTGATCATTGCTATCCTTGTCTAGTAACCCTTTGGTAAGGGCTCTGATTTCTTTTTCTAATCTGGTATAGTCAATAACTATTTCTATATCACGAACTGGGCTACCGTAATCTTGTCCAAGTTCATCCACTGCGCTCATAACAAACATTACAATGTTTGGCTCTTCAATATCACGCATGTCTTCACCTTCGAAGATAACACGGTCTCCGCTTTCTAATACTAAAATTAACCTTTCAATGTAGTCCAAAGGGACTTCATCAATGTTAGTATCCCTAACGATGTTTTGGAAACTCCGGTCTTTTTTATGTATCGGCATTCGCTGTTGCCTTTTTTGGCTTGCGTCCTCGCTTTGGTTTGAGGTCAGGCGCCATTGCATAGGCTTCAGCTTTTAAACGTTCTGCTTCTGCTAAGAATGTTTCAGCTTGTGTTAACATTCCTTGTGCAATTGCATTATCGTCTAAAATACCATCTTCTGCTTGTGTCTGCACTGGTGCAGTCTGTTGTGCAGTAGATTGTGTTCGTGGTGGTTGGTCAGTATCATCTACCATAGAATTTTTAATATCTGATTCTGACATTCCTGATGTTTGCTTCCGAATAATTTCATTTATTTCACTTAGTTTAATTCTAGTACTAGCATTAGGTGTAACTTCAATAATATCAGTCGGATACTTCCGCAAATAACCACGGTTGTGTAGTTTAGTAAGCATATTAATTCCATCACTAAACATACTACGGTGTGCGATTTCATAGAACTGTGTAGCTGATTGTCCTTCTGGACTTTCAACAACACGTACAATGTCATCATGTTCCATATCTGGAAGTCTTTCAGTTTCTACAACCAAGCAGTGGTTTGGATCAGCCACATTACCGTTTTCGTCGTAGATTTCTCTAAAGACAATAACACACTTTTTGCCAGTGTTAGATACACGGCCGATGTGTTTCATAGTTGCCATTGGATTTCTCCTTATTGTGCTTCAGCAGGTGCTTCAGCTTGTTCTGGGTTTTGTTGTGCTTGTACACTTTGAATAAATGCAACAAGTCTATTGAAGACTGTGCCAACTTGAGCTGCTTCAGCGGCACGGAACGCACCACGTGATACTGCTACATCAATTACTTGTGCAGCGTTTTGTAGATCTGCAACACCTAATGTTGCTTGTTCTGGTGTTTGCCCTTCTACTTCAGGTAGAGCTGGTGCTTCACCATCTGTTGTGATCGGCTCTTCTGCCGCTTTGTTTTCTTCAGTCATGTTATACTCCTATGTTTGAAGATTAATTATATACGTATTTATTTATCACTATTACTAAGTGTCATTTTATACGCTATTAGATTATTATAAAATGCATCAAAGTCTTGTTTATTTTCAAACCAAAATTGATACAGTTTACTTCCTAAACTTTTTATGTAATAAAACCCCTTACATCCTTTAAAATCTAAATTATCTAAGTCAGGGGCTTCGTCAAATTCAACCACTAAGCGATTTTTCATCATCATTGTTAGAATTTTAGGATCAATTATATTGATGTCTTCATCGCTTAGTGCAAGACCTTGCTTTAATATCTTCATTATTATTTATGCTGCTTCTTGAAGTGAACTTTCGTAGTACACGCTTTGTCCAAATGGTGCAACAGGCTTGCGATATTCGTTTTTAATAAGGAACAAAGTATCACAGTAATCTTCGATTCCCCATTCGCCCCAAGGTTCACCATCAGTAAACATAATAAATTGATCAGGCGTAATGTCTTGTGATTCCATATACTTCCAATTGCACATAAAATCTGTGCCGCCACCGCCAGTCATTTCAAACTCGTTAATAGTGCGTCCATCGTCACTTGTAAACTCATCATATCCGCTTACTTCAGTATCAAAGCACCAAACACGAATACGATATTGTTCAAACTGATCCATAATTCCTTGCACTTCACTAAGGAAGTCTGTAGCATCCTGTTGACTGATACTGCCACTTACATCTAATGCAATACAAATATCAATCTGTTGATCACGCAACATGCCTGGCAATATAACATTACTAAACTGACTTTTGCGATTAGGACGCATAAAAGTAAAGTCACTTACAAGAGTGCTTTCCAGCGATACACGTATCATTTGACGCCAGTCCATTTTAGGCTCAGTTAGTTCGCCAATCATGCGTTTAATCTCACCTGGAATATTGCCAGCGCCAACACTAGCCGCTGCTTGGATAATTGCATTTTTCATTTCATCTGCAATTGCTTTAGCATCGTCTTTACTAATTTTAGGCATAGGCATGTCAGCACCTTCACGCTCTGCTCCGCCGTCATCGTTAGCACCATCGTCAATTTCCAAGTGCACATCAATAGTTTGCATTGGCGGTACACCTTGTTCAATCAGATCATCGTATACGTTTTCTGTCCACCAACCATCGTTTTCATATTTGGGATCATAGCACGGTTTTACCTTGTCAATCAGACGTCCGATCTTTTCACGTACTAGCATAGCATTAATTTTAAAATCACCTGCCATGTTCCAAATCTTAGGATCACGATCTCCACGGCGTAGGAAGTGTTCGTATACACAGTGCCCAACTTCATGTCCTACTAAAAACACAGTTTCATCAATATCTAACTTGTCTACAAACTCTGAGTTGTAGTAAAAGTTACGCCCATCTACTGCTGCAGTTGGGCACCAGCCTTGATCTGTTACATCAACTAGCTTTAAGCGGCAAGCAATATTACCAAAAAATGGTTGCTTAAACAACATTTTTACACGAGCTGCTACGAGCTTTTCGCCTGCGTTTTTAAAAGTTTGCATATTTGTCTCCTGACGATGTTACATTACTAATATAAGTGTTTTAAACTCAGATGTCAAGTACTCATATTAATTATTTTAAAAATAATCATTTCGTCATATGAATCAAAACTCATATAGGCTTTGGTTCCGTCTATTACTTCTTGAGGAGGTAACCAATCGTCATGCCATGGGTGTTTGTTTAATTGTTGTGCACGTTCGTTTTGCCAAAAATGCCATCCCCAATGGTGTTCGCAGTTAGCATCACACCATTCTATATATGTACTTGGGACACCATTATTATGTAAGTCAACCACATGTTTAAACTTTTTTAGGTATCCACAATTTGGATTGGTAACACTTGTAATTGTCATCACCATACATGTACTTATACAGATACAGGGCCCGTAGGCCCTGTATCACCCAGGAGTAGCGTAACTAGTGTTACGCCATTTCAATCAGCGTACCATATTTGGAAACAAAACCTTTCCAGTTAGTAAGCTGACTAAACTTTGGACGGATTGCATATTTACCAAGTGCAATAGTGCAAGCCATAACAACCATTTCTGCTTCAAAGTTGTTTTGAACGAACTCCAAAAAGTTATCAAATTGCTTGTTAAAGTCGTCTTTTTTATTTGTAAAGACCTCTTTAAGCTCATAGCATAGTGCAGTAGTCAATGAATATTTTGCACTAACGTTTTCAGTTTTTAGCTCAGTAACTTTGCCGTTTAAGATGTCAGTTGGATTAGGCAACTGGCTAGCAACTTGGCGGTGTGCTTTAAACTTGAGTGCAATGCCTTCGCCAATACCTGCTGCAACCATATCAGTCACTTCTTCTTCAGTAAAGCCTTCTGTGCTTTGGATAGTATCGGACACAAATGCCCAGCTACGTGGAGTAGCAAACGACCGCTCTGCACTTGCAGCATCAAACTTGTAAAGGTCATCTTTGAATGTAGTAACATAACCAATTACGTCTGGGTGTTGGTTGTTTAAAACAGCCCAATTAAACCAGTCTTCAAAGTCAACACGTACTTCGTAGTGTAGGAAGCGGTTTGCAAGTGGCTTAGGCATACGATATGTAACGCCTTTATCTGTTTCACGGTTACCTGCTGCAGCAATAACAACATTGTCTGGCAAACGATATTTACCAATAGCACGGTTAAGGATTAGCTGATATGCAGCGGCTTGTGTAGCAGGTGCAGCACCATTAAGTTCATCTAGGAACAAAATAATAATATCGTATTCTGCTGCTTCTTCTTCGCTAGGCAACTCATCCGGAGCACTAAAGCTCATACGATTTGTTTCTTTGTTATAGTAAGGATAGCCTTTAAGATCAGTAGGCTCCCAAAGCGACAAACGAGCGTCAATCAGCTTTGCTTTTTTGCCTTCTGCAATGTAAGAATCTTTGATTCCTTCAAAAGTTTCAGACTTGCCAATACCGGGCGGTCCCCAAACCATAATAGGACGTTTGGTAGCAAAGTGGTGCTTTGCATATTTGGTTAGTTCTGAAAGTTTTACTGTACGAGTGTTAATATCCATGTTTTATCTCCTGGGTTGGATTTGTTACACGTTTACATTAAAGCCATTTGCGACCTAAGTCAAGCAAAAAGTGGCTGCATTTCTGAAAAAACTTTGTTGTAAGCATTTACTTCTGCTTCATAGTGTTCGTAGAAGTCGCTGTCATCTTCGAAGCGAGGAGAGCCACTAGCATGTTCTTCCCACACACGATCCATTGCTTGCATACCTTCTAGCAAGTCTCCACGTCCGTATGATGTCATAACTTGTACAGCATCTTGCATGGTAGTTTCGAACTTATAAAAGTTTGGGATTCTAAACATCGTGTTCTCCTTCTGTCTACAATACTAATATAAGTAATGTGTCTTGGTTTGTCAATACCTAAATTCATTTTTTTTTTAATTTTTTTTTCAAGACGCTTTACCCTGCGTTAATTTAGCGCAGATTTAGATAAGTACTACTACGGGTTGTAACAACTCGTAGCCAACAAAAGAGAAGGGAGAAATTTCATGGAAATTTTGAACAAAGTAAAAGGATGGGCAGCTGGACTTGCTGAAGTAGGCATTTCAATTGCAGCTCTTATGATCGTAGTAGAAGTACTAGGTCTAGGTGCAATACCATTCTTTCCAGAAGTAAGTGTAGTTAGCAATGTTGCTGGTATGCTTGCAACACTTGGCGCAGAAGGCCTAATGGGCTTGATTGCGATCTGGGTACTCTGGGGTATCTGGAACCGTAAGTAACGGAGCTCACAGGCTGAAAACCGTAATGGAAATCAGCCTTTTTCTTTTGTATTTTCTTCCATATGTTCGACCCATGCGTCTAAATCATGACCGTATAGTTTGTATAACATACGATCTTCGCTTCCATACAATACTAGTTCTTGCTTGCTGATATAGTACGGATACTGATTGTATCTGTCTAGTAATATACGTAAATAGGCTGTAAACTTTGGCTGTTTGTTCAGTATAAAGTGTTCGCTCTCAAACCCCATATCATTCAAAACTAAGACCCCAAACTTTGTTAAGTTGAGGCCTTGTCCGTTTCTATAATTTTTAAAAATATTACGTAGGTTTATTTTATCACCATATTTCATTGTTTTAGCATGTGCTAATACACTGTTATAAAAGTCCGGTGTCGTCATTTTCCTTAATTACTTTTCCTTCAGTAAGTTTAACTACTTCAAACTTGTCAGTTTTAAATAACTTATTTAATCGTTCCGCTAAGTTAAAAGCGTGACCACTATTGCTAAAGGATACTTTTTTATACTTAGGTCCAGGATAATTTGTTAAACTATTAAGACTTCGTAAGTTAATTGGTTTGCCTTCATGGAATACTGCATAGATTGCTTCAGCTGCTAGTAATTGCTCACTGCGGAAACTTTTAGGGTCTGTAAATTCCATTAATATTTTTGGTTTAGGTCTAGCCATAAATTTTCTTTCTATACTACTTTAATGTATTTATTAAAGTAGCACTTATTATAGCTTGTTTTGACCTTCCAAAATACGTTTTAAATCAGTTTCTTCTATACAACCTACTGAGCGAATTGGCATTAATCTCCCATATTCCATTACCAGTTTTTTTGAATATTCTGGAATCTTTTCTGGATCTTTAATAGACGTCACACATTCTTGTTTTGTGTCGAATGTAGGCTTTGTAAACACATATATGTCCCCACCCATTGTTGCAAATAAAACTACTATTACCCAGTTCATAGCCCGTCACCTTTTGGTTTATCCCAGGGCTGATTTCCAACATACGGTTTAAACTCTTTACCTGTTTGTGCCATACATGCCATACCGTCGCCGTATACGTTTACAATACTCCATGTGCCAGTATCTTGATTTACAAAGAAAAACATGCCGCCAGTATATGGTTGCATGTTATTGGTTGCGAATTGTACACCAGTGCCAGTAAAAAGCATAGCTTCTTTGTATTTTTTAGGAGTGTTCATCACATCTTCCCACGGCCCGCAGAACTGTGTGGTAATAAACATCTTTTCATTTGACTGTGCCAATATTCCAGCTGGCAACATTATTGCTAATAGGCTAATTAATAGAAACCTCATTTTCTTGCCCCTTTCGCTTAATGGCTAGGCTTACATCATCTTGCGATTTAAATGGACCTATCCATTCATACGTTTGTAAAGTTTTTAGCCTGGGACAAAATGCATCACTCCAGCCTAGACGTGGAAACCTTATACCATAGTAACCAGCCGCAAAATATTGTTGACTTGTGGCTGTCTTCTTAAAGATAGGCACATTATCTTGTAGTGATTTTTCGTGTACTATCTCTGTATTAGTTTGATAACCATAGACTGTGTCATTAACAAACGTTTTTGTCTTTTTCTCTTTTACAACAAATTCACTTAAATCATCGTAAACAGTTTCAGTATTATCTACATTGCTGTATAATATATATTTACCCTTTTCGTCAAGTTTTAAAGTACCTACTTTAGAACCACGTGATTCAATAATGTAGAACTTATCTTCAATTACAGGTATTGCGTTTAGTTTACTCATATTAATAACTTGCGTTTAAATACTCAGCATGAGCTTCAGCTTGATCACTAATTCGCTTCAAATCATGTTTGCCACAAAACTTCATAAAGTGAATACCTACACCACTTATAGGCACTTTTTGTACTTGTGCAACAATAGATTCGTCTAACACCTTTTTAATGTCATCAGGTTGTGCTGTAAGGTCTATTAGTTCACGATTTCGGTTAAAATCATCTAATACACGATGTTCTACACCTTCATGATCTACCCATTTTTGCAACATAAAGTTATTCCAGTCAAAGCCTTTGCCATTACGATCTGCAAATGCTTCTAGTAATCCTACTTTGTTCTTTGTGCCTTTTTTACGTGCACCAGGATATGCACTAAAAATGTTGTCACTAGTATCTCCACGGATACACTTTTCAAATAATAGCCATTCAGGATCGCCTGCTACTTTTTGTTCTTTAGTTTTGTTATCAATGACTGGCTTGCCTTTGTCGTTATATATGCCATCCAAACGAATGTGTTGGTTAGTGATGCCATTATATTGGCTAACATTAGGAGCAAGTAGTTGATAAAAATCACTGTCGCTACTAATAATAACATGGTCATCCTTTGGATGATTTTGTATAAATCTTGCAATAAAGTCATCTGCTTCACATACTGAATTCTGTAATACTGTGCAGTTAGTACGTTTTTCCATAAACTCTTTTAGTTCATCAAACGCTTCAAAGTACTTAGCATCTTCTTCTTGTTCTCTAGGCGTAAGTGCATCACGTGCTTCTTTACGATTACGTTTGTAAGGCTCGTAGTGATCTTTGCGCCAACTACGACCTTCAAAACAAAATACAACATGACTGCCGTTAAAGTCTCTCCATGCTTTATTAATAGCACTAAACATGATATGATATGCCATGCCAATTTTAGTTTCAATATCATCGCCACGTACTACATGACGTGCACGATAAAACATATTAAGACTATCTACTAAGATATAAGTCACTGTGATTCGTCCTTTAGTAATTTATTTTCCATGTTCTCTTTTACATCTAGTATAGCATCTGACTTAATCATGTCAATGATTATATTGTTGACATCAATGTCACGTTGTATCCAATACATTTTTTCTTTGAGTTTTTCTAGTTCTGCTTGATAGAACTCTAGTTCTTTTTCTTTGCGAACTTTTTGTTCTATAATGTCTGATAGTAATATTAACTTAGGTTGTTCATTCATTGACTCTATTATATCCAAAAATTGTGAAGTCTAGAAACTCACTACTTGTTGGTTCAACTTCACCCATAACAACACTGTCACAAGCCCATGCATCTTCACCATTTTCATCTACTTCTACAATGTAGACTTTTTTAGTAAGCTCTACTGTTTCTACTTTAATTTTTTTCATGCTGCATCAATCGCCGCTTGCATAAGTTTTTCCGGTAAACTACATACCCAGATGTATGGTACCCAAAATAGTATGTTATAGATTATTAGTTCTGTCATTGTGTACTTTCTCCCAATATTCATCATTATAATGATCTCTCTGCCACTTAACTTTATCATGTGACATTTCAGGACGATCAATAGCAATATATTGTATCAACTGTTCGGCGGTTAATGACTTTGTATATTTGCTCATTGCTTCTCTCTTTCTGCTTCACGTTCTATACGGCGTTTACGTGCTTGGCGTATACCCCACCAGAAGTATAGTCGCCAAAACAGTTTAGTACCCATTATGTATTGTTTAAAACGGTACATCAGGGTTTGCTTCAATTACACTATCCCAACGAAATGATCGCCATCCTTTTGCGTTTACATCATATACAACACAAACTTCTGGATTAACTTCACGTACCTTTTTCTGTGTTACGCTGTCGTCTTTTGTAGCAGGCGGCAACACACTTTCGTTAAGTGTGCAGATCATTTTGCGATAGTCACCGTTTACTTTTGTAAACTCAACAATAACATCGCCTTTGCGAAGTGCATTTAAAATTTCATTACGGTCTTTCATTTCATCTCTCCTAAGATAAAGCCTGCAATCAGGCATAGTTGCGGTAAAATTATGGCTGCTAGTATACCTATCATTTTCTAATCCCATAGTGATTCATAATATTTGCCAAATAATTTAAACGCATTTGACAAGCGTTCTTGTGTTGCTTTTGGATCTTCTTCCATTAAACTGTCAAAACGATCACGCTTAAAAGTAAATGCCCAAATCATTTCGTCTAATACCCAATCCCATCGTTTGAAATAGTTATCGTCTGTTTCACCGTGTGTATATAATTTTGATATCTGTTCTTCTGGTGGATGTAATTCTTCCGGTACATCTTTGAACTCTATTGCTGGCGCACCATGCTTAGTTGCTTTTAGTTGCTCAAGCATAGGAACAATAATATAAGCAAGTGTTTGATCCATGTTCCAGGTATCCCAAGGGTGTATTATAAGATGCGTCCCTACAGTATCAATTTCATCCGGATGAGGTATTTCTATCTTCATTGATCTGCAAATTCTCCCATAGCTATTTTAAAGCGCAACGCTTCTCCACTGTCTTCAAAATGAAAACTGTGCTCGTACTGTCCAGTCCAAGTTGTAACACTCCATTGATGTTTTTCTAACTGTTTTCGACACCAACTTTTGCCACGATCAACAACGTCACTGTGTAGCCTTACAGTAGTGCCTGGCTTCCAACGTTGCTTGTATTCAAATATTTCTACTGGTGTCATTTCACATGTCTTACGTTTGTTGTTACTTTTTGACTACCGCATGTTTTACAATAGTGTACTGTGACTACGTAACGGTGTCCTTCTGGTGTTTCTATTTCTGTTTCATAATGTGCTGGAATTGGTGTATGGCAACAACCGCTAATCGTTATCAAACCATACCTCCAGTCTGCCTTTGTACACTGTTAAACGTACCATTCGATCTACACTGACAAGCGGTCTGCGAATATACTCCCTACCACCGTCAATCCAAACACTTTCATCATCGCTAACACGATAGTCGTGTCTGCTCCTACTAAAGATAATATCTCCATTGTCTGCAATGATACCTGCAAATTCTTGATCCTCTACCCAGCTTCCATTTGTAATCATAAGTTGATTTGTATCTGACGTCATATACAATGCAAAGTAACGACTACCACTGTCTGGATGTGGTGTTATGCCGTAAAACACTGCACAAGCAATGCCATCTTGCTCAGTATCAACAACATACTGAGCATTATAATGCTTGCAAATTTTATCCAAGTGCTCATAGTTGAACAATGTAGGTTCGTTACATAGTCTCATTAATCTTCTGCTTCTGCTTCAAGTGCTACACTGCGACACAAGTCATTGAACCATAGATCAACAATTGCTTCTGGTGTTTCACCTGCATAACCTGCTTCACCTAGTAGTCCGACAAAGTCATCGTTCCAATCTAGTTCAAAGTATCCACGTTGTGGATTGTCTTTGTCAAAGTGTACTTCAACAACTTTAACCCAAGGACCTAATGCATTTTCTTTTGTTTCTTCTTCTTTAGCGTACACATCTTTTCCTGTGTGCTTAAAGATAAGACGCCTAAACCATTCGCTCATTAGTACTCTACCTTTTGTACAACATTTTCTAATGTGTATGCTTCATCACGTCTGCTACGTCCCAAGTCATAACTAACATTAGACAGTTGTAATAGTTTATCCAATCTATTTAGGCGATCAACTGTTGCTTTAAGTTCTTCAACTAATTTTTCTGTGCGTGGTTCTTTCATTACCATCCAATCCTTTCCCACGGAACATCTTTATTACCAAAGTGTCCGTATGTACAGTTAGCACTATACTGTGTAAAGTTAAACATGTCAAATCTTTTAATAATACCCAACGGCGTCAAATCAATATTATTTTCAATAAACTTTTGAATACTACGATTGTGACCATTACTGTCTATGTAAATGCTCGTAGGCTCTTTAACACCAATAGCATAGCTAAGTTGAATCTGGCACCAATCAGCCATGTCGTCTGCTACTACATTTTTGGCAAGCCACCTAGCCATGTAGGCAGCCGATCTATCCACTTTTGTGGGATCTTTCCCGCTAAAAGCACCGCCACCGTGAGGAGCAAAACCGCCATAGGTATCGACAATAATCTTTCTTCCGGTAACACCAGCATCACCGTCTGGTCCACCAATAACAAAGTTACCAGTGGGATTAAGATGCCATATAGTTTTATCATCTACTAAGTCTCCTAGTACACTAAGTGCGGCTAGCTTGGATATATTCTGTGCTTGTTCAAACAAACCTTCCTTGTGCTGAGTACTTATCACAATTTGGTCAATGCGTTTTACCTGACCGCCTTCGTACTCTACACTTACTTGTGATTTAGCATCTGGCCCTAGTACATGCTGACGTTGTTGTTTGAGTTGTTTTAGAATTTCATGTGAATAATATATCGGAGCAGGCATGTATGCTTCATTATCATTACATGCATAACCAAACATAATGCCTTGATCACCTGCACCAAAATCGTCTGTCCCTAGTGCAATGTCAGCACTTTGTTTGTGTATATGATTTGCTACACTTAAATTTTTCCAATGAAATCCAGTCTGTTCGTAACCAATTTCACGAACTTTTTCTCTAACAATTTTATCAATTGTTGCATCGTCTACATTAAAGTTTTTTACTTCGCCCGCCAATGTTACATGATTGGTAGTTACAAGTGTTTCAATAGCGACACGTGTAGTCTCGTCACCATTCTTTAACCCAGCATCAACTAGGGCATCTGAGATTTGGTCTGCTACCTTATCTGGGTGTCCTTCGCTAACACTTTCGCTAGTAAAAATATAATTGTTCATGATTTTCCTTATTGTTGCTTGTATGCACTTACTCGTGTAATTTTGTTATTGTCATCAAATACAAAAACATCTAATACTGGTAAGAGTAAATTTTGTTCTTTGCTTGTTACTGTAATAATACCATAACCACTGCCTGTGCTATCATCAGTTGCAATTTTTTCAACTAGTACATGAATGTCTGGAACATCTTCCCAGATCTTTGCATTGGCAGCAATTACATTATCACGTCCTGTAACGTCAATTTCCCAATCAATTAGTGAGCTATTTTCTGCAAATAGTTCTGTAAGTTTATCAGCATTTCGTGTATTCCAAGCTGAAAAGTATTGTTGTATAACAGCGTGTTTATTCATAGTTGTTTCCTTATCTTTTCGTATTCTTCTTCGCTTTTTATACCTTTTGGAATACTATCTAGATTTTCTTTAAGTGCCCCAGGCATTTCCGAATAAGCTAATGTGGAGTCTTGGCGAGAACCTCCACCCTCGTTCCATACAGAGGTTCGCCACCTCTTGTACGTTGAGAGTGTATTCTTCTGACCTACCCCCAAGCGGCATGAGATATACAGGAACGTCCACACCTGCTGCACGATAGGTATCGACTGCTCTACCAACTTCATCAACATCGTCTTGATCAGCAACAACAAACTTAAAATACATATCGCTGCCATCAACAAGGGAATACTCAC
>Ga0255754_10000331_pt1 | contig 37061 bp, 36 predicted proteins | sample 101ome_22_FD_179954 | JGI IMG/M metagenome (GOLD analysis project Ga0255754, IMG submission 179954) | Coastal salt marsh microbial communities from the Groves Creek Marsh, Skidaway Island, Georgia - 101412BT metaG (version 2) | ecosystem: Environmental > Aquatic > Marine > Intertidal zone >... | reverse complement strand
GCACCAGTGATTAAAATAGTTTTATTCATTATTTTTCCTTCGATTTTTCATAAAGTTGAGAATTAATAAGATTTAATATTTCTTCTTATTTATGTAATTTCTCCATGCGGCGAACATTCCACTTATAACAACTATACTGCCACCAAGAAGAATTGATAAGGTAATTTTATCATTAAAAAAAGTTATTCCAATAATCGACGCAAATAACAGTTGGAAATATGTAAAAGGTTGCAATACGCTTGCCTCGGTATTTTCATAAGCCATTATTAGCAAAAAATGACCAGCTGTACTTAAAATACAAAGTAAAATCATCCAACCCCAATCCTTAAAAAAAATTGGTTCCCAATGGAATGGTCCAATAATTGACATTATACAAAACCCAACAATAGCAACCCAAAAAAAACTTGTTTCAGACCTGTCTGTTTCAGAAACCTTTCTTGTGAGTACAGTATAAAAGCCTAGAACAAAGGCACCAATCACAGGCAAGAATAAATCAAAATCTAAAATGAATTCGGATGGTTCTAAAATAATAATTATTCCAATAAAACCAAAAACAACAGCTGACCATCTTTGTATTCCAATTTTTTCATTTAAGATGGGACCAGATAAAGCAACTACAATTAGTGGGAAAGCTGACAGTATTGAATGCGTTTGCACAAGTCCTAATTTTGTAAAGGAGTAGACCCCAATTAATATTGCTAAAGTTAGTAACAGACCTCTTATGAATTGTATAATTGGTTGTTGAGAATATAAAACTTTTTTAATTCCATTTTTTTTTCTCAAGCTTATTAAAACTACAAATAGCGCTAAAACCCAACTTCTAATCATGTTAATTACAAAAACATTATAAGTTTCTGCTAAATACCTAGAAACACCATCCATAATGGCAAAAAATAATGTAGCTAAAATAATTATTGAAATACCTTTTTTTACATTATTAATCATGAAAATGATGACTTTATAAATTGGGTAAAGTTAAAACAAATAATAGTGTATTAAGAAAATTTCTTAATTGGTGGATTGTATATATAAGTAAGTTATAATTATAGTTAATAATTTCAATCTTTTTAAATATATGAGTTTTTTGTGAGCAATTTTTTTGAAAAAATAGGTTTTATTGGTGTAGGATTAATGGGGTATTCTTTCGTAAAAAGATTGCAACAAGCCAAATACCATATACATGTCTACGACAAAGATAAAAATAGATTAAAACTTTTGAATAATTTGAAAAATCTCTCATTTGATGAGAGTCCATGCGAGATTTCTCGTCAATGCGATTTGATATTTATATGTGTTGATAAGACAGAAAATGTAGAAAATGTTGTTTTTGGTGAAAACGGAATAGTAAAAAATGCTTCTAAAAAAACAATTATTGTAGACTTATCCACTACTTCAGCGGATAAGACTTTGATTTTTTCAAGGAACTTAAAACTTAAAAAAGGAAGCTCCTGGATTGACGCCCCTGTATCTGGGGGACCTTCAAAAGCATTAGATGGATCTCTTGCCATAATGATGGGTGGAGATAAAGCAAAGATAAAACATATACAAACTGTATTGGAGACACTCTCATCAAATTTTACACATTTTGGGCCAGTTGGATCTGGTCAGATAGTTAAAATGATAAATCAAATATTAGTCCTTAATAATTATGCTGTCTTAGCTGAGGCTCTTTCATTTGCTGAAGGTTATGGTATTGATGCAAAAAAAATTCCAGAGGCATTGAGTGACGGTCATGCTGGATCAAATTTATTAACTCATCTATTTCCAAGAATGATCGACAAAGACTTTGATCCACAAGGGTACGCAACGCAAATCCAAAAAGATTTGAAGATGGTGTGTGATCTTGCAGATAAACAAAATATACCAATACCGATTTCAAGCCTTACAAAACAACTTTTCTCCATTCTTAATAACAAATCTAAACAAAATTTAGATGGAACATCTATAGTAAAATTATTTGACAAAAATAAAGTAATATAAATGAATATTGAAATGACAAACTTACCAATTATTGATGCGCATCACCATTTTTGGGATTTATCTTTAAATAAAAATCCTTGGTTAAACCCTAGTAATCAAATTCCTTTTAGGTATGGAAATTATGAGTCAATATGCAAAGATTTTTTAATAGAGGATTATAAAAGAGTTAGCAAAAAACATAACGTAGTAAAAACAGTGCATATGGAAACTGAATGGGACCCTAAAGATCCTGTAGGTGAAACAAAGTGGCTACAGAAATTATTTGATCAGACTGGTTGGCCTAATGCATTAGTTGGTCAAGCATGGTTTGATAGAGAAGATATAAAAATAGTCTTAGAGGGCCATAAACAATATCCTCTCATAAGAAGCGTTAGACATAAGCCTAAATCTTCTCCTAGTCCAAATACTAAAAATTTTAATTCTCAAGGAACCCTCAAAGATCCAATTTTTAGAAAAGGCTATTCTCTACTAAAAAAACATAAACTTCATTTTGATCTACAAACTCCCTGGTGGCATCTAAATGACGCAACTTCCTTAGCCAAAGATTTTCCTGATACTGTAATTATTTTAAATCACGCAGGATTACCTTCAGATAGGACCTACAAAGGCTTAGAAAATTGGAAAGCAAACATGCAAGAATTTGCTGAACAACCAAATGTAGCAGTGAAAATCTCAGGTATATGTGTTCCTAAGGAAAAATGGACTGTCGAATTAAATAGACAAGTTGTTTTAGATATTATTGAAATCTTTGGATACGAAAGATGTATGTTCGCTTCGAATTTTCCTGTTGATAGTATTCTAGCCAGCTTTGATGAAATTTATGATGGATTTAAAAAAATAACTAATGGAATGAAAAAAAATCAGATTAAAGCTTTGTTTCATGATAACGCCATAAAATATTACAATCCATTATAGCATTATAACCCTTTAAAATTAGGCTTTCTCTTTTCCATAAAAGCCTTTCTTCCTTCTTTATAATCTTCGCTATCAAAACATGCAGATGCTAGTTGTTCACATAACAAAAGGTCTCTTTCATCAGGGTTTTTTAAAATTTCAATTCCAATTTGTTTCATTGCCTTAATAGTTAGAGGAGCGTTGCGTGAAATAGTTAAAGCGTAATCTCTAACATAGGTTTCTATATTTTCTTCACTCACAAGCTTTTGAACCAATCCACAAGCAAGAGCTTCACTTGCTGAAATTTTTTCAGCTGTAAACATAAAATGTTTTGCCATTCCTGGTCCCATAACGTCAAACAGTCTTTTTATAGAAGAAAAAGGATATCCAAGTGATAATTTAGCTGCTGGCATCGCAAATTTAGATTTTTCAGAACATATCCTAATATCACAACATACTGCTAGATTAAGTCCACCACCAATACAATATCCATCAATCATGGCTATGGTGGGTTTAGGAAAAGTTTCTAGAAGTTCATAAACTTTTTGGGTTCTTTTATTATAGCTCAAGACAGCTTCTTTCGAACTTCTCTCTTTATCAAACTTTGAAATATCAGCACCAGACACAAAAGACTTACCACCAGCACCATTAAGCACAATAACCCTGATATCTTTACTTGATCTAAATTCATCAAGGATTTTTTCTAATGCATCCCACATCTCAATTGAAACCGCATTATGTTTTTCTGGATTATTAAAAGTAATATATCCAACCCCATCTTCTATCCTTGATAACATTTTGTCTGTAGTCATTTCAGTTCCTTAATACCTAAATTATATTTTTTTCTTTTAAAACAGTTAACTCTTCCTCACTAAAACCAAGATCAGCTAAAACATCTTCATTATGTTCACCTTTCTCAGGAGGCCGTCTTTTCATTGAACTTGACGAACGTGATAAATTAAAAGGCTGACCAACTAGTTTTGTTTCTCCAAAAGGAATAGTTTCTATTTCCTGAGCAATACCTAAATGCTGGACTTGTGGATCATCAAAAACTTTATCAATTGAATTAATTGGCCCACAAGGCACTCCAACTTTTTCTAACATCTCAACCCATTCATTTGAGGTTTTAGTAATTGTAACTTCTTCAATCAGTTCATTTAAATAGTCACGGTTTTTTAATCTAGATTTTGCATCTTTGAACTCTTCCATTTGAAGCCATTCTTCTTTATCAATGGCCTCTGCAAATCTTTTCCAAATTGTTTCTCCCGCGACAGCCAAATTAATAGAACCATCCAAAGTTTTAAAAACACCTGTTGGAACACTTGTTGGATGATTATTTCCAGCTTGTCCAGCAATCTGTTTTTCGCTTAACCACCTGGCAGCTTGAAAATCAAGCATAAAAATTTGTGCTTGAAGCAAGGATGTATTTACCCATTGACCAACACCTGACTTTTGTCTTTCGAGAAGCGCTGTCTGAATTCCCATAGCACAAAAAAGACCTGCAGTTAGGTCTGCAACTGGAATACCTACCCTCATTGGCCCTTCACCGGGAGCACCCGTGATACTCATTAATCCACCCATGCCTTGAGCTATCTGATCAAAGCCAGGTCTTTTAGCATAAGGACCATCTTGACCAAAACCTGATATGCTCGCCAATATGATTTTAGGGTTCCTTTTTTTTAGATTATCATAATTTATTCCCAAACGATCTTTTACATCTGGACGAAAATTTTCAACAACAACGTCTGAGGTTTCTACTAACTTCATCAAAATTTCAATTGCTTCCGGCTCTTTAAGATTTAGAGTTATACTTCTCTTATTACGATGTAAATTTTGAAAATCAGAGGTATGCCTAGAGGCACCAAGTGCACCATCTGGTTCCATACTTTCAGGTGCTTCAACTTTAATTACATCTGCTCCCCAATCCGCTAGCTGCCTAACAGCGGTTGGACCAGATCTGACCCTGGTTAAATCAATTACTCTTATGTGAGATAAAGCTTCGGATGCGGGTAAATGCGGCATATTTCTAATCTCTTTGTCTGTGGATTAAAGTAATAATATAATTTATAACTCAAAAACTCATTTAATATCAATAAAATGCTTGTTAAAGAAATAAAAAAAATTAATAGTTCATAAAAAAATTTTGGACAACATCAATGAATGAAATGAAATTTAAATTTGAGCAATTCTCTAACTATCTTTTAACTATAGAACAAAGTTCAAAAAAAATCTTTATTAAGTCACAAGATACTAAAATTTGCTGGCGGTCTTGGGGTGAAGGAAAGGCCTTAATATTTTTACATGGAGGTTATGGAAGTTGGGCACATTGGATAAAACAAGCAATACCCTTCTCAAAAAAATATAACGTTTTAATTCCTGATATGCCAGGATTTGGAGAATCTGATGACTTGCCACTTCCACACACGCCAGAAAAGATTGCCTCTAATATCGCTGATACGCTTCAGGAACTAATTTCAAAGGATATACCACCTATAATATGCGGTTTCTCTTTTGGTGGTTTGATTGCTGGTCATTTATCTTACAGCCTGATTGAAAGAGGTATAAATCCAGAAAAGTTGGTATTGGTAGGTCCAGGCGGGCTTGGCGCGAAACGTGGCGAAATGAAAAATATGATACCAAGACATTCTAAAATGACAGAGCAAGAAGTCTATCAGGCACACAAAACCAATCTTGAAATACTTATGATGCATGACAAAAGAAAGGTAGATGAATGGTCTGTTCATATTCAAAAACAAAACACTGATGCGCATAGAATAAAAAGTCGGCCAATATCTTCAACTGACACCCTAGCTAGAGTTTTAAAAAAACAAAACATTCCTCTCTACGTTTTATGGGGTGAGAAGGACGCAAGTGTTGGCATTTACTTAGAAGATAGAATGGCAATTTTGAGAAATATTAATAATAAAGTAAGATTTCATGTAGAGTTTAATTTAGGTCATTGGATAATGTATGAAAATGAAATCATCTTTAATAAAATTTTGGGTGATATCATTCAAGATTAAACCCATGGTCTTTTAGCCAAATTTTAAATTTATCTCTTTCGGGAACTGATAGTTGTCTGCTTATATTTTCTGACCATGTTCCTCTTTCAGCAATGCCATAAAGATTAACATGTCTTTGTTTTTCTTTAGAAATAGGATCTACCTTAAAAACTCTTTCATCATATTCTTCGATCTTATCAAATAAATTTTCATCATTATAAGTGTTATAATGGATAACCACATCTTGAGGTAATCTGTAAGAAATTTTTGATTTTTCTTCTGGCCAACCTAGCGATAATCCAGCTATTGGAAATACTCCTTTTGGTAAATCACATATAATTTTCACTTCATCAATAATATTCCTAATCATACTAATTGGACAAATTCCTAAACCTATTGACTCAGCCGCAGATATCATTGATTGCATTGATAATGCTGAATCTATCACACTATTCATAAAGGTATCTAAATTATTATTTTTATGAGTATAACCTCTATTTCTTGTAATTTTTATGTTTCTTCTGATATCAGCAAGAAATAAAAAAAACAAAGGGGCTCTGAGAGCCCATTTTGTATTACCTATTAAATTTGAAATTTTCGATTTTATAAGTTTATCTTGTATAACTAATATCGAGTATTGTTGGAGGTTTGATTTTGATGGAGCTGACTGGGCAGCTGTTAAAAGTAAACTTAATAGTTCATTAGAAATAGTTTTTTTAGAAAACTTTCTAACACTGCTTCTTGATAAAATAGTTTCTAGATGACCTGTAATATCAATATCTAATTGACCAAACTCAGCTTCTTTTCCATATCTATTTTTATATATTTGTTGAAAATCTAACATTAGGTATACTTTCATCATAAGTTTATTTACTCTAATCATATAAATTTTATTAATTTTAGGAATTATTTTATGTTAAATTTAGAAGGTAAAATTGCAGTAGTTTGTGGATGCGGGTCACATGGAAATGACTTTGGGAATGGGAGAGCGATTGCTACAACCCTTGCACGTCAAGGAGCTCAAGTAGTTGGGGTAGATATCGATAAAGATGCAGGAGAGAACACAAGAAACTTTATAATTAAAGAAGGAAATTTATGTGAATTTTATCAAGTTAATATGAAAGATGAAAGTGAAGTTAAAAAACTTTTTGAAACTTTAGAATTAAAACATAATAAGCTTGATATATTAGTAAACGTTGTAGGCCAGTCTGAACCAGGTGGACCTGCAGAGATTAGTACTGAAAATTGGGAAAACCAATTTAGTTTAAATTTAGATACTGCTTATTACAGCATAAAAAAAGTAATACCAATAATGAGAAAAAATAATGGAGGCTCCATTGTCAATATTTCATCAGTTGCTGGGCTTAGATATGTTGGGAAACCACAAGTTGCTTATAGTGCTTCAAAGGCAGCTCTAATCCAAATGACAAAAACCACTGCAGTTATTGAAGCCAAAAAAAATATAAGATTAAATTGTGTTGTTCCTGGCTTAATGCACACTCCTCTTGTTGAAAGACTTGCTAAAAAATATGCAGATGGAGATTATGATGGCTTTGTAAATCACCGCAATAATCAAGTTCCTATGGGTAAGATGGGTGAGTCTTGGGATGTAGCTAATGCTGTTTTATTTTTATGTTCTGATGAAGCAAAATATATTACAGGCACTGAAATTGTGGTGGACGGAGGTCTTACAGCATCAACTCCTTAAAGATATTAAATTAATTTAATAATGTTTAGATTAAATGTTAGTTTATTTATAAGAGGCAAAGAAATAGGATGTAATTATGTACGAAAATATTAAAAAACGTACTAGTGAACTTTTATCAAAAGCTAATATTTCAGACAAACCCAGTCAATACGTTGATACGGCTTTGTTTATCTTAATTCTTTTAAACATAACAGCTGTGTGTTTGGAATCTATTAAAGACATTGGTAACAAATATGAAAAATCATTTTATTATTTTGAAATGTTTTCTGTTTTTATTTTTGGAATAGAGTATTTACTAAGAGTATGGTCAGCTCCAGCTAGAGAAGATCTTGGACAAGGCTCTAGTTTTATAAAAAGATTAAAATATATTTTTAGTTTTACAGGTTTAATTGATTTCGTTGCAATAATCCCCTCAATTATAACTTATTTTGGAGGGTTAGATTTAAGATGGCTTAGAGTATTAAGACTTTTAAGATTATTGAAAATATCAAATTATAGCTCTGCCATTGAAGACTTTTTTTCAGCCATCATGGCAGATTGGAGATCCTTTAGCGCAGCATTATACCTTGTTTTAGTTGCATTATTTTTGTCAAGTGCTCTTATGTATATAGCAGAAAACGAAAGCCAACCCGATAAGTTCAGCTCAATACCAGAAACAATGTGGTGGAGTTTGATAACATTAACAACAGTCGGATATGGGGATGTATCTCCAATTACGCCATTTGGAAAAATAATTGGTGCTTTTACTGCTATTATGGGCGTATGTACAGTTGCACTTTTAACAGGTATAGTCGCTTCAGCATTTGCAAACCAAAGAGCTCAAAGAACAGCCATTTTAGAAGCCGAGATAAATCAAGCACTAAGCGATGGCGTGATTAGTGATATTGAAGCCAAAAAAATTGAAAAATTAAGAAAAGAACTTAACTTGTCACCAGAACACTCTCGTTCGCTTATGAAAATTCTATCAGAAAAAAAATAGTTTTTACTAAAACCTTCTAGCGTATTGAGGAGGCACTGATATGTCATATTGTAATGACCTTGCAGCTTCCCATACCCATCTTGGGTTTGATAAAAAAGCCCTAGCGATTGCTATCATATCTGCATCTTGTTCTTGAAGTATACCATTTGCTTTGATTGGATCAGTTATCATACCTACAGTTCTAATAACCATATCAGTATTTTCTTTCATCATTTTAGCTAAATGGACTTGGTAATGAGGACCAATAGGAATTTTAGGGTTTGGGGTGTTACCACCACTTGACACACATAAATAATGACATCCTATTTTTTGTAATCTTTGAGCAAAAGTTATAGCTTCACTTTCGTTAATTCCATCTTTTTCCCATTCAGTTCCTGTAATTCTAAAACCTAGTGGGAAGCCCTCGGGAAGTACTTCTTTAACAGCAGAAAAAACTTCTAAAGGAAATCGCATCCTGTTTTCAAGAGATCCTCCATATTCATCAGTACGCTTATTTGAAATTGGGGATAAAAATTGATGCAAAAGATAACCATGTGTACCGTGGAGTTCTATTAAATCAAAACCAATTTGAATGGACTTTAGGGCTGCCTCCACAAACTTTTTTTTGATGCGATCCATATCCTTCTTGTTCATTGAATGAGGAATATGCCAACCATCATCAAAAGGGATTGACGATGCACTAAAAGTAGGCCAAGGATTCTCATTATCTGTTAAATTTTTTCTTCCTTCCCAAGGTCTTTGTGTTGATGCTTTCCTGCCAGCATGAGATAATTGAATACCAAAACAGGTATTGGGTGAAGCAACTGTTTTAGCTTTTTCAAGAATTTCTTTTAAGGATGTAGCACAAAACTCATTATACAAACCTGCACAATGATGGGTAATTCTCCCAGGTCTCTCAACTGCAGTTGCTTCAACCATTACTAGACCTGCGCCTGAATAACCTAGTTGCATCAAGTGTTGAGTGTGCCAATCAGTCATAACTCCATCTACAGCTGAATATTGACACATAGGCGCAATCACAATCCTATTAGAAATTTCTAAATTACCAATTTTTATAGGTGTAAATAACATTAATACCTCTTTTTTTAATTAAATTTATTAATCCAAGTATCGACTAATCTTCGTGCAATTGAGTCAATTCTAGGGAGCTTAAAACCATTTTTAATAGAAGGATGCTGAAGTGATTTTAATTCTTCTATTGAGAACCAATGAGCATCTTCAATTTCATTATAATCAACATCCAATTTTGTACTATCTGCTTCAGCAAAAAAACCAAGCATTAAAGAAGCTGGGAATGGCCATGGTTGAGAGTGAAAATATTTTATATTTTTTACTTTTACCCCAACTTCTTCAAAAACCTCTCTTTCTAAAGCTTGCTCTAAACTTTCTCCAGGTTCAACAAAACCTGCTAAAGTGCTATACATTCCTTCAGGGAATCTTGGAGACCGTCCCAACAAGACCTTATCTTCAAAACTAATTAATGTAATAATAGCAGGATCTGTCCTTGGAAAATGGCTTTTACCACATTTTGTGTTGGAACAAACCCTTACAAACCCACCCTCTTTTGAAGTGTTTATTTGTCCACATGTACCACAAAATTTATGAGTTTTATGCCAAAAAGTCATACCATTTGTTAGAGCTAAAAAAGATCCATCAATATCGTTTAACGTGGGGCCATATCTTCTTAAATCATCAATTATGATATTATTTTCATCAATCCACTTTTCAACTTTTGGATTTTGATTTTCCAATTCAAAACCAACATAGTAAAAATTATTTGCAGCACCAAGAAAAATTGGCTCATTAATTCCATCTGGTAATAAACTACTTAAGAGTTCATAATTAAATTTAACTGCATTAATTTCATTATCCAAACCTTCAAACAAATTTTTTCCATTTCTAACAGGAATAAATTTAGTCATTGGATCCAGCATTATTTTTTTAAGAAACTCTTGGTTGTTTCGTTGTTCCCCATGACGATTTATTTCAGAACTAGCATAGAATGGTTGCAACATATTTATTTCCGTGATTTAGGTGAATTTGTTATATTAGTTATAGACTGATTCTTTAATTTAAAAATATAAAAAAACTATTTTCCATAAAAATTTAAAAAATTGTTATTAATCAATTGGTTATTTTTTTACATTGCTGTTTTGTTTTCGAAAAGTAATGATATTTATTTTGATGGATAAGATATGATTAAAATAAGTAGAATTTCTTCACCCTTAAAAGACAAACTTAAAAATTTGGAAACATGTTCTCAACTTGATGGAGATGGTGTTTTTGAAGGTAAATATAATACATCAGGATCAGTTTTAATTAGAAACAAGTTTATTGGAGAAATTTCTGCTGATCAAATTATAGTTGATGAGAATGGACAACTTGAAGGTAAAATAAAATCAACTGAACTTATTATAAGTGGTGATGTTAGAGGAAACATTACATCAGATAGCATTGTTATTATGGAAACTGGAAAACTGTCAGGAAATATAACTTACAAACAAATAGCAGTTTTTGAAGGTGGTATAATTAATGTTGACGGCATGAAACAGATAGAAGAAAAAGAAGATAAAATTGTCAAAATTACCTCAAAGGTATAAATAATTTATTTAGTTTCTACCACGAACTCCAAACCAGCCATAGAACCAACATAAAAGTTTGGTTTTGTCTTCTTGAGTTTAATTATTGTACCAGAAACCTCAACATCTATACCCCCATTATATATTCTTAAAATTTTACCATCTTTTTTAGTTTCATGATCAGTACAAAAAACAGTAATTTTTTGATCTAAGTGCATAATAATTAATTCCTTTATTATCTACATAGCATGTTTTTTTAAATCTTCTAATTTTACTATTGATAGGGTCGCTATATTAGTTGATTCTAAAATTACTTTTGGTGCTTTCCCTGCTTTAAAGGCCTCATCCCACCTCGAAGCACACAGACACCACCTATCTCCATCACGTAAACCTGGAAAGTTATACTCAGGAATGCTTGTACTTAAGTCGTTGCCAACTAAAATAGAGAAATTTAAAAACTCATCAGTCATTACACAACACACAGTATGCAAGCCAAAGTCATCAGCCCCTGTATTACAACAATTATCTCTATAAAACCCAGTAACTATAGAATTATCTAACCCATAGTTACATGGCTTAAGCTCTTCGCCTAGTACATTTAATTGTTTCTTATTTCCTCTTTCAGGCAAAAATCCATCCATGCTTATTTTTCCATATCTATTAATTCATTCGAATGAGATTCAATTGAAGTTTCTAATTTTTTTAAAAAATCAAGCTTAGACAAACCTGGCTGAATAGCAGGAAGAATTTTGATGGTTACCGACTTGGATTTAAGGCGATCAGGGTACTTCATAAAACTATTTTTTGGCCAAAGTAATCCTGCATTATGGGCAACTGGGATTACCGGAACCTTGGCCTGTGTATAAAGAAAAAAAACTCCAGGTAGATAAGGTTTTTCTCTTGAAGACACACCAGGATTAACCCTTGTTCCCTGCGGAAAAATCATCATTGATCTATTTTCCTTAACAGCTCTTTTTGCATTTTTACCCATTTTTTTTAATGCATTTATACCCTGGTCTCTTGCAATAGGTATTGCTCCAGACTTTAGAAAATATAGTCCTATTACTGGTATATAAATTAATGCTTTTTTTAAAACAATTGAAGGCATCGAAAAAAGATCTGTACAAAAAACAGTTTCCCAGGCCGATTGGTGCTTAATTGCATAAATAACAACTTTTTCTTTAGGCGGTATTTCTCCAACAATTTTAACTTCAGTTCCCAGCCACCATTTCATTCCTTTGATCATTATTAAGCACCAAATTCTGTTAACAACCATGACCACATTTCTTGAAAACAAAAGAGATGGAAGGCATAAAGTAACCAAAAAACTTGTACCTACATAAAATTGTATATTAAAAAATAATGATTTAAGAAAATTCATATTATCAAAATTACAGCCTTAGACCGAACCCTTAGAGAGTGTAAAAAAATGTTTGCCTGCTTTAGTTGACTTAATAGTAATATCATAACCCTCACTTTTAGAAAAATGCTTAAAATCAATTGGACTAGCAGGATCGTCTGAAATAAATGTTACTTTTTTACCTTTTATTAAAGTCTTTAAAACTCTTTTGGCTTTTAATATTGGTAACGGGCATTTTAATCCTGTGAAATCATATTCCTCGATCAATATATACTCCTTGTAGAAAGCTATAAGCTTTATTAAGACGTTTTTAACCACTCTTAACAAAATTTATTTTACTTGTAAGCCTATTATCTTAATTGTAATACCTAAACGATGAATATATGGGGTAAAATTATTGGTAGTACAAGTGGGTTTGCATTAGGCGGGCCCATTGGAGCACTCATAGGTGGAGCTGCCGGACATGCTATAGATAAAATGCAAACCCAAAAAAAGAGATCGGATAAGTTAGCCCTTAAACAAATTGGGTTTACAATTGGGATTATAGTTCTCTCCGCCAAAATGGCAAAAGCAGATGGAAAAGTTACCAAACAAGAAATTCTTGCTTTTAAAAATAAAATTGATGTTCCAGATACTGAAATAAAAAATGTTGCTTTTTTATGGGATCAAGCAAAAAAGTCTACTCATGGATATGAAGTCTATGCACAACAAATTTCAAACTTGCTAGAAAAAAACTCTCCTGTTTTAGAAGAATTATTAAATCTACTAATAGTAATTGCTGAAGCAGATGGAAAAATTACACATCCAGAAATAATATATTTAAAAAGAGTGAGTGAGATATTTGGTTTTTCAAATGAGGATTTTGAAAGAATAATTTCATATAAAATTAACGATCCATCTAACCCTTATAAAATATTAGGAATTTCAGAAAAAACTCCAATTAGTGAAGTAAAAAAAATATGGAAAAAATTAGTGACTAAACATCATCCAGATCTTCTTATTTCCCAAGGAATGCCGAAAGAATTAATAAAACAAAATACTCAAAGGCTCACAGAAATTAATAATGCTTGGGAAACAATTAAAAAACAGAGTTAATTATTTAAATGACTAAGCCCCTTATCACTATAAAAAATTTAAAAATATCAAAATCTAATAAAATACTTTTAGATAATTTAAATTTTACAATACATCAAAATGATCGAATAATTTTAGTTGGAGAGAATGGATCTGGTAAAACATCATTAATGAAAATTATCAAGGGAATAGAAGAAGCTGACAGTGGTACTATTTGGAAAAAACCAAATTTAAAAATTGACTACCTTGATCAAAATCCATTAAGGCCAAATTTAGATAATCTCGAGGAATTTTTATCACAAGATATTGAATATCCAGATTTGTCAAAAATAAATGACATCATCAATCAGTTAGAATTATCTGATATTAACCTCAAAGCAGGTTTATCAATCGGAGAGATCCGTAAAATTCATATTGCCAAGTCACTGTTAAATGAATCAGATCTTATTCTTTTTGATGAACCAACTAACCATATTGATCTTCCAACTATAAACTGGTTAGAAGAAAAACTCGTATCAACAAAAAAATCAATGCTTATAGTCAGTCATGATCAAAATTTCTTAAAAAAAATTGGTACCAAAACATTTTGGTTATATCAAAATGAGATGATATTAAGAGAAGGTCCTTATGATGGTTTTTATGATTGGGCTCAAATGCAAATTGATACAAAAAAGTCTCAATCATTTAAAATAAAGCAGAAAATCAAAAGTGAAACAAAATGGTCAGTTGAGGGTATTTCAGCTAGAAGAAAAAGAAATATAGGTAGGGTAAGGGAATTAGAAAAACTTATTGAACATTACGAAAACACAAGAATTAAGGAACAAAAATCAATGGATTTTTTCCTTAAAAAAACTCATGAGTCTGGTTCAAATATTATTGAATTAATAAACGTAGACTTTACTTATGATAATCATCTTGATGATAAGATCATTTCTAAACTTAACCTAAAAATTAAGAAAAAAGATAGAATTGGTATTATTGGGGCAAATGGCTCTGGAAAAACGACATTAATAAAACTAATACAAGGAATAATTGCACCATCTAGAGGTAAAATTAAAACTGGTGAAAATATAAATATTAAGTACTTTGATCAAAATAAGGAGTCTATAGAAGCAGAATTAACTCCTTGGAGCTCATTATGTAAAGATGGTGATCATGTTAATTTTCTAGGACAAAAAATACATGTTTTATCATATTTAAATTTGTTTCTTTTTAATGAGAAAAAATCTTTACAGAGTAACTCCTCATTGTCAGGTGGAGAAAAAGTAAGGTTATTATTAGCAAAATTATTTTTAAATGATCACAATTTTTTAATATTAGACGAGCCTACAAACGATCTTGATTTTTATACTTTGAACATTCTTAAAGATATAATTAAAAAATATGATGGAACCGTTTTAATAATTAGTCATGACAGGTATTTTCTAGATAATACTATTGATAAAGTCTTAGTATTTGAGAATGATAATAAAATTGTTAATCATGAAGGCAATTTTTCTAGCTATTACCAAAAATATGGATTATCAAATCTCCGAAAAAGTAAATCTAAAAAGTTACTAAAACTAAATAATCAAAAATCAAAAAATATAATTAATAAAGAAACAAATATTAAAAAATTAAGTTTTAGAGAATCTTACGCTTTGAGTGTATTACCCAAAGAAATTTCTAAATTAGAGAATAAATTGGATTTATTGATAAACCAGTTAGATGAAGAAAATTTGTATTATAAAGACTTTAATAAATTTAATTCTATAACATCTGAGATAACGAAAACAAAAAAAGATTTATCTATAAAAGAAGAAAAATGGCTTAAGCTTCAAATATTAAGCGAAGAGATTAATAACAGATAAATTAATTTAATTATTGACCTTATTTAGAGACCTTATATTTTTATTTTGTCAGAGAGTGAGGTAGTTGCTTTTTTAAAGAGGAAAGTCCGGGCTCTATAGAAATAAGGTGCTGGATAACGTCCAGCAGGGGTAACCCTAGGGAAAGTGCCACAGAAAATATACCGCCAATTTTGGTAAGGGTGAAAAGGTGTGGTAAAAGCACACCGCGTTTTCAGCGATGAAAACGGCATGGTAAACCCCACCTAGAGCAAGACCAAATAGAAGAAACATTTTTTGAATTTCTACAAAGTTTCTTGGGTAGGTCGCTAGAAGAATTTGGTAACAAATTCTCAAGATTAATAACTACTGTCATATTGATACAAAACCCGGCTTATTACTCTCTGACACTTCAATTTAAAAAATCATTATAATAAAATACCATATTTTGATCATAAAATACCATTGACTCCCATAAAATCCCATGATATCCCTAAAATGAGAAAAACTGTTTAGGTCACAACTCTGAATTAAATAATATCGCAAAACTAAGCATATAAATTCTAACTTAGGGCATTTAATATCAATGTTTTTATCAACTTCACATAATAAGATTGATTTAAAATGCAGAGTTTCAATTCCTGCAACATATAGACTTTTTCTAGAGAAATCAGAAGAACAGCTTATTTTGTTTAAAAGTCTTCAATTTAAATGCATAGAAGGCACTTCATTAAGCAGAATGCAAAGATATATAAACGCCATAGACGAGCTCGATGCCATGTCGGATGATGCGTTTGTATTGAGGATGATGATGGCTGACTCTTTTGAAACTAAATTTGATGCTAGCGGCAGGATTGTCATCCCTGAAACTCTGATGAATTTTGCAGAACTTTCTAACAAAGCTGTTTTTATGGGGATTGGTGAATCTTTTTATGTATGGTCACCCTCCGAATATGAAAAACAATATAAAAAGTCTAAGCAAATTCTTGAAGAAAAAGGTCCTCCAAAATTAATTCTAAATAAAAAGACTGAATAGTTTAAATTATGTTAGATACTACTCATCATATTCCTGTTCTTTTAGATGAAGTAATAAATTCGCTTTCGTTGAAGGACGAAGGTTTTTATGTTGACGCCACATTTGGCTTAGGTGGGTATAGCAAAGAAATTCTTAGTAAAAGTAATTGCAATCTTTTAGCCATTGACAGAGATCCTGAGGCAAAAAAATTCGCACAGCCAATACAATCTTGTTTTAAGGATAAGTTTACTTTTGTAAATGGACGGTTTTCAGAACTAATCAAATATTTAAAAGATAAAAATATAAATAAAGTTAATGGAATAGTTTTTGATCTTGGAGTTTCAAGCCCTCAGCTTGATAAAAAAGAAAGAGGTTTTTCATTTAAATCTGATGGTCCCTTAGACATGAGAATGTCATTAGAAGGCCCTACTGCTGAGGAGTTTATCAATAAAGTAGAGGAAAAAACACTAGCTAACATAATTTATGAATATGGCGATGAAATTTTTTCTAGAAGAATAGCAAAAAATATTGCTAATGAGCGTTTAACAAAAAGGATTAATAGCACTCTACAACTAGCCACTATTATTAGGAAATCAATTCCATTCTCAAAACAAAAAATTGATCCAGCAACGAGAACGTTTCAGGCAATTAGAATATATCTCAATAATGAAATAGATGAACTTGAAAAAGGACTAATTGCTGCTGAAAAGTCACTGCATCCAAATGGTATTTTGGCTGTGGTTTCTTTCCATTCAATTGAGGATAGAATTATAAAGGAATTTTTTATTAGATGTTCGAGAAGCAAGCCAATATCACGATATTTGCCAGAAGAAGGCAAGAGGAAAAATAGCCTGGAAATATTAACAAAAAAGCCTATTTGTCCATCAGGAAAAGAAATGGCGGGAAATAGACGGTCAAGGTCTGCTAAATTACGAGTTGCGCGAAGAACAGAATTTCCATCATATTTTGGAGATCAAGAATGATTAGATATCCATCTTTTCTAGTTATTTTTTTGATACTTATAGTAGGAATTTCATTATATCAAATTAAGTTTTCTATTAATGAAAATGAAATAGCCCTCAGAACAATTAAAGCCAAGATAGATGATGCGAAATCAGATATAGACATTTTAAATGCTGAACTTAGTTATCTCAAGCGTCCAGAAAGAATTGAGAAAATAGCTTTAAATAAATTAGAGCTAAAAGAAATCCTTCCAACAGATATTTGGAATATCAAAGATTTAGTTGAAGCCACAAAGTCTATAAACGAAAGGGTGGCTAAATGAAACATATTATAAATTATAAAAATGCACTTGCGGGTGAAACAAATTCAAAATTTAGAAAAATTAAATTATTAATGGTAGGCTGTTTATTTTTATTTTCCTTTGTAACGATTGGTTATAGGACAATTTCTCTAGCCGGCATTCACAAATCTAGTACAGAGAATATTGCTATTAAAGCAACTAAAGAAAATATCATTGAAAATTTACCCCGTGGAAATATTTACGATCGAAATAATAATTTGCTTGCAACAACTATAGCAACCTCAAGTTTAAATATTAACCCACATGAAATTTTCAATAAAAGCGAAACAATAAAAAAATTGGTGACAATTTTTCCTCGACTAGAAGAAAGCAATTTAAAAAACAAATTTAACTCAAATAAAAAATTTGTAAATTTATTAAGAGAGATTTCTCCAAGAGAACATATTGCATTATTGAATGAAGGCATAGAAGGATTAAAAATAAGAACAAAATATAAGAGGATATACCCTAAAAATAATTTGGCTGCACATATTTTAGGAAGTACTGATATTGACGGCATTGGTATAGCCGGAATAGAAAAAACATTAGATAGTGAATTAAAAAGCGGTAAAAATATAAATATTTCAATTCACAGCGGAATTCAACATATCACAGAAAAAATTTTACTTGAACAGATCAGAAAATTTGAAGCTGAAGGTGGTGCTGGTATAGTCATGAACTCCAAAAATGGGGAAATTTATGCTTTAACGTCTTTGCCTGATTATAATGTCAATAACTATAATAAAATATCTAATAGTCTATTATTTAACAAAGCAACAAAAGGAATTTATGAGCTCGGCTCCACCCTTAAATTAATCACAGCTGCGATAGCTTTAGATAGTGGCAGTGTTAAAGAAAATGAAGTTTTTGATGTTTCCCGGCCTTTAAGAGTTTCATCCAGAACAATAAGAGATTTCCACCCCTTAAATTACTCAATTAATATTCCTGAGGTTATTGTCCATTCGAGTAATATTGGGTCAGCTAAAATTGCTGAAAGGTTTGGTTCATCAATACAGTTGAAATATCTAAGAAAACTTGGGTTTATGAAAAAATTAGATTTGCAGATACCTGAAATAGGAATGCCACAAGTTCTTATGGATAGGAAATTACTTTCAACAATGACAATATCCTATGGACATGGGATAGCAATAACACCAATGCACCTTGCATCCTCAACGGCAACACTTGTAAATGATGGTATAAAAGTTAACCCTACTCTCCTAATTTCAAAAAAAGAGAAAGAAAATACTCAAGTTTTTACAAAAAATACTTCGAATAAAATTAGAAGTATAATGAGACTTGTTGTAAAAAGTAAACACGGAACTGCTAAAAAAGCAGAAGCAAAAGGCTATCTAGTTGGAGGCAAAACGGGAACAGCTGAAAAGCTCAGTAAAAATGGAGGGTACTTAAAAAAACAAAATATTGTAGCTTTCACAGCAGCATTCCCAATAAATAAGCCTCAATACGTAATAACTGTAATGATAGATAATCCCAAAGGTCAAAAGTCATCTTTTGGTTACAGGACCGCAGGGTGGGTTGTCGCACCCACTATTAAAAAAATAGTAACAAGAATTGCACCAATTTTAAATGTGAAACCACAAAATGAAGATTCCTTAGATTTCTCACAAAATCTTATCCAATACGAAATAAGAGGAAAGAAAAAGGGAGAAAATTTATAAAATGATTTTGAGAAATTTAATTTCAAAAAATTTACTTTTAACGGATCTAATGGGGCAACTTAGTGACGATATATTAAGTCAAAATGTCAACGGAATAACTTCAAATAGTAAACAAGTTCAATCTGGATATATTTTTATTGCAATAAAAGGGAAAAAATTTAATGGAGAAAATTTTATACAAGAAGCAAAAAATAAGGGTGCTTTTTTAATTCTCTCAGAAAATGAAAATCTAAATACGAACGATTGTTTAGTAATAAGGAATAATTCTGCTAGACTAATTTATTCTATTCTTCTCTCTGCTTTTTATAACAAACAGCCAAATGTTGTCATTGGTATAACAGGCACAAATGGAAAAACTTCTACTGTAGAATTTTGCAGACAAATATGGACTCTTGCAGGTTGGAAAGCTGCTTCAATGGGAACTCTTGGCATTAAAATTGGAACTAATCAAAATGAAACTATTTATAACTCCTCTGAAAACTCCTTAACAACTTTTGAGCCATCTGAATTATATAAAAATCTTAGTTTTCTATCTGAAAAAAATGTATCACATTTAGCACTAGAAGCTTCTTCACATGGCTTGGATCAATTTAGATTAGATGGTATAAATTTTTCTGCTGCAGCGTTTACAAACCTTTCTCATGATCATTTAGATTATCACGGCAACATAGAAAATTATTTCACTTCCAAGAAACGGCTTTTTAATGAAATCCTTAAAAAACGGTGTGCAGTAGCCTTAAATATCGATGATGATTTTGGAAAGCGGTTATATGAAGAACTAGAAAAAGATAAACATCTGGTTTTGACTTTTGGTGAAAATAAAAAAGCTTCTATTAAGATAAAATCCATAACTCATAATAATCAGACACTTAAAATGTCTGTTGAGTACAAGAAAGTACTATATAATTCTACATTGGGAATGATTGGAAAATTTCAAGCCTATAATGTTTTAGCATCTGCCTCAATATGCATTGCATTAGGAATGGACCCAAATTTTGTTTTTAGGGCCTTGTCTTATCTCAAACCTGCTAGAGGAAGAATGGAAATTGTTTCAAGCAAAAAGCTTAATTCAACAGTTATTATTGATTACGCTCATACACCTGAAGCATTAAGATCAGTCCTTTCATCTCTTAAAGAAATGAAACTTAAAAATGGAAAACTGATAACTCTATTTGGTTGTGGCGGTGATAGAGATAAAGATAAAAGAGAGTTAATGGGCAAAATAGCACATAAACATTCAGATACTGTAATTGTAACAGATGATAACCCTAGAAATGAAAACCCCGCTAAAATTAGAAGTGATATTTTAACTGGCACTCCTAACGCGATAGAGATTTCAGATAGAAACAAAGCAATTAAACACGCCGTATCTATATTAAAAGAGAATGATTTTTTACTCATTGCTGGCAAAGGCCATGAAACATTGCAAACTATTGGATTAGAAACGCTCCCATTCGACGATTATGCAGTAGCCAGAGAAGCGTTAAACAATTTTAATATGACAGAGATTTGATTTTGAACTTTTTGTGGACCAAACATGAACTAATAAGTGCTACTAATGGATCTGATCCCTCTTCTAATTTTTTAAAGAATGAACATGTAGTTTCCGGCATAAGCATTGATGATAGGACAATACAAAAAGGTGATTTATTTATAGCTATTAAAGGAGATAAATTTGATGGCCATGATTTTATTGAATCTGCAATTTCAAAGGGGGCTTCAGGAGCACTTGTTTCAGAAGAACAATATGCACTAAAATGGAACGCATTGTTAGTAAAAGACACAAAAGTTTCGCTCAAAAATATTGCACAATTTTCAAGAAATAGATTTTCTGGCAAAGTTATAGCTATTACTGGGAGTAGTGGAAAAACAAGTACCAAACATATTTTAGCTTCTTCTCTACAAGAATATGGAAACACACACTTCACACAAGGTAACAACAACAATATTATTGGACTTTCTTTAACATTATCAAGACTTCCTAAAGAATATAAATTTTGTGTGTTGGAACTTGGCATGAACCATTCTGGTGAAATTAAAGAATTAGCCTTAATTTCTAGACCAGATATTGCATTAATTACGAACGTTTCAAGTTCCCATATTCAAAATTTTAAAAGTGAAAAAGAAATTGCAAATGCTAAAAGTGAAATTTTCTTAGGACTAAATTCAAATGGAGTAGCTTTAATTAATTCAGACAATTTATGGTCTAAATACCTCAAAGAAAAGGCTGAGAAGATCACACCTAATGTATATTACTATGGACATTTAAAAAATTCAAAGACCATTGTAAAAAAAATAATTGATGAAAAAGATGGGTGTACTATTTTCCAAGAGAACGAATTGCCTTGGCATCTTAAATATTTGAATACAGTTCAAGCCTCAAATGCAGTTGCATCAATTGCTGTTGTAAAAGAATTAAAATTACCAGAAGAAATTGCAAAAAAAACTATAAGCAACTTAAAACCTTTGCCAGGCAGAGGTCAAAAAATAACTATAAATTTTAAGAATAATCAAAAAAGTTTATTGATTGATGACAGTTACAATGCAAACCCAGACTCTATGTATGCATCTTTATCTAACTTATACAAAACCAAGTCTAAACTTCATAATTACAAAACAGTACTGATTATAGGTGACATGCTTGAATTAGGTAAAAAATCTATGATTAAACACTTGGAATTAATACCAATTATTAAAAAAATAAATCCTAATTTACTCATAACTGTTGGATTTTTTACAGAATTAATGAGTAAAAAATTAGAAATTAAGTCTTATTCTTATCCCGATATAGATAGTTTAATTTTAAAAATTAAAGATTTAATTAAACCCAACCAACTTATTTTAATAAAAGGCTCAAATGGATCAAAAGTTTGGAAATTAGTAAAGATTTTACAGAATTTAAATCAGGAGAAAACTAATGCTGCCTGATTTATTACTTAATTATACAGAATATTTTCAGCCTCTAAATTTATTTAATTACATAACATTTAGAAGCATTGGAGCTCTATTAACTGCCTTAATAATAAGTTTGGTATTTGGACAGAAAATTATATTTATTTTAAAAAAATTTCAAAAAAAAGGACAACCAATACGTTCTGATGGCCCTCAAAGCCATATAATCACAAAAAGCGGCACTCCTACAATGGGAGGATTACTTATACTCTTTGCTTTTACAATCTCTACAATTTTGTGGGCAAAACTTGACAATATATACATTTGGATAATTTTAGGTGTTGCCTTATCATTTGGTCTAATTGGGCTTTTGGATGATTGGCTTAAAGTATCCAAAATGTCGAGTAATGGCCTTAAAAGTTATCAAAAAATAATTCCACAAATTTTAGTAGCATTTGTAGCAGCATGGTTTATAGGTGAAAACACCCCTCCAAACTATCAAAATTCATTATCTATTCCATTACTAAAAGAAGGTTTGTTTTTTATAGGCGCCTTGTACATTCCTTTTACTATTTTAGTCATAGTAGGATCCTCAAATGCTGTAAACTTAACAGATGGCTTAGATGGGCTTGCAATTGTTCCTGTTATGATTGCAGCTAGTTCCTTAGCTATAGTTGTATACTTAGTAGGACATATAAATTTCTCTAGTTACTTACAAATTAATTACGTTCCTGGCGTAGGTGAAATTGCCGTCTTCTTGGGAGCAATAATTGGTTCTGGCCTGGGATTTTTATGGTTTAACGCACCACCAGCAATGGTGTTTATGGGAGACACAGGTTCACTTTCTCTAGGAGGAGTAATTGGTGTCAGCGCATCAGCATCAAGACATGAATTAGTGTTAATTATAATTGGAGGTCTATTTGTTCTGGAAACTATATCTGTGATTGTACAAGTTATCTCCTTTAAACTTACAGGTAAACGTGTATTTAGGATGGCACCACTACACCATCATTTTGAACAAAAGGGATGGCCAGAGGCAACTATAGTAATCAGATTTTGGATAATAGCAGTTATCCTAGCCCTAATAGGTCTATCAACACTTAAACTTAGGTAATAAAATTGAAAAATAATATTGCATATTATAAAGACAAATACGTTGGAATTTTAGGAGCTGGTAAATCTGGATTAGCCGCTGCAAAAATTTTAATAAATTCAAATGCTAATATTTTTGTATTCGATGATCATTACCCTAGACCTGAATCTATTAAAAAATCTAATTGGCAAAACTATAAATTATGGCCATGGGAAAACCTAATATCCATAGTAGTAAGTCCGAGTATACCAACTAATAATCGTCTTAAACATGAGGCTGTTGAATTAGCAATTAAACATAAAGTAAAAATTATTAACGAGATTGATTTATTTTTTGAAACAAAACCAAGAGCAAAAATTATTGGTATAACAGGTACTAATGGAAAATCAACTACAGTATCTCTCCTGCATCACATATTAAATTTCAATAATATTAAATGTGAAATTGGTGGCAATTTTGGTTATCCTGCCTGTCTTATAAAAGACCCCGGTCACAAGGGTGTTATAATTCTTGAACTCTCCAGTTATCAACTTGATGGTATAAAAAATTTAAAATTGGATATAGCATCAATAATCAACATAACCCCTGATCATATAAATTTTCATGAAACTTTCGAAAAATACATTTCGAGCAAATTAAAAATAATAAGTTGTTTGAATATTAATGGTGTATTAGTTTTCAACAAAAATGACAAATTTTTAAGAGAAATAATCCAATCTCAAAAAAACACCTCAATCAAATTAGTTGAAGTAGATAAAAGTTCTGGGAATGAGTTTATTAATGATAATAATTATCTGAAAGGTAATCATAATTCTATAAACACTTCTATTGCTATTACAATAGCAAAAAAACTAAATATTCAAGAATCCACAATTAAATCAGCTATTGATAGCTTTGTAGGTTTACCGCATAGAATGGAACCTATTCATATAAGTAAGAAATTCAAAATAATTAATGATAGTAAATCTACTAATGGTGAATCAACTTCCGCAGCCCTATCCACGTTTGACAATATATTTTGGATAGCAGGAGGCGAACCAAAATCTGATGGTATTGGTCAAGCTAAAAAATATTTAAATAAAGTGAACGAAGTTTTCTTAATAGGAAAGTCAACAAGTTATTTTGAAAATGAAATAAGAAAAAGTGCTCCTCAACTAAAGGTAAACATATGTTTTACATTAGATAAAGCTATACAAGATGCGATTGAGAGCGTTAATCGAAGTAAACTAAAAAATTGTATTATCTTATTCTCTCCATCTGCTGCCAGTTTTGATCAATTTAAGAACTTCGAAGATAGAGGAAATTATTTGAAAAAGATAATTAAACGTAGATTTGATGTCGGAGTTGTAAGTAAATGATTATAACTCGTTCAGACAGATCAAATATTGCTCTATGGTGGTGGACTATAGATAGATACCTTTTAACAGGTTTTTTTATCCTACTTTTAATAGGGGTTTTTTTGGTTATGGCGTCAAGTCAACACTTGACACAAAGTCTGAATTTATCTTCCCACCATTTTACCTTAAGGCATATTTTATTTGGTACATTAAGTATTCCAATCATAATTTCTTTTTCAATTTTAAACCAAAGACAAATTAAAATTATAAGTATTTTAGGAATGGTCATATCTATTTTACTAATATTTTCAACCGTAATAGATGGAGACAAAATAAAAGGTGCGCAAAGATGGCTTTATATAGGAAATATAAGCTTCCAGCCAAGTGAAGTGTGTAAACCTTTCTTCATAATTTTTAATGCATGGGTACTGTCATTATGGGCAGAAAAGAAAGATTTTCCAGGTTGGATTTGGTCTATTACATCAATAAGCATTATTTCAGCTCTGTTATTGTTACAACCGGATTTAGGAATGACTATTCTATTCATATTTACTTGGGGTTTTCAGCTATTTATTACAGGAATTCCTCTTATCATTATTATTTTTTTAATAATATCATTCCCAATTTTTATGATTATTTCTTATCATAATTTTGACCACGTTAAAATTAGAATTGATAGTTTTATTGAGGGCACTACTTACCAAGTTTCAAAGTCCTTACAATCTTTTGAAGCAGGTGGACTATTAGGAAAAGGTCCAGGAGAAGGGTTATATAAAAAGTCTTTACCCGATGCTCATTCTGATTTTGTTTTTGCGGTAGCTGCTGAGGAATATGGAGCCCTTATATGTAGCTTTATTATAATTATCTATGCATCAATTATACTTAGAACACTCTTCTACACTATCCGAAATGATAATCTATTTTTAATTTTAGCTATTGCTGGCCTTGCTTTTCAATTTGGTTTCCAATCACTAATACATATGGCTAGTAATACAGATCTTATACCTACCAAAGGAATGACACTTCCTTTCTTATCTTATGGAGGATCTTCTATTTTAGCCTCTGCAATCATAGCAGGGATGCTTTTAGGACTGACAAGAACAAACAACTCACTGGTGCCAATTACAAGGCAATTTCATGAAAAAAAATAAAATGAAAAAGGAAAATAATAAACAAGTGATATTAATTGCTACAGGAGGAACTGGTGGACAAATATTCCCTGCCCTATCAATTATTAGTCAACAAAAGTTTGATCGACATCTCATCATTACAGATAAAAGAGGTGAAAATTATTTTACAAAGTTTTTAGATGAAAAAAAAATAAACGCTCAGATATATGTTCAAAAAGTTATAAGCCCAAGTCAAAGATTAATTATTAATAAGTTTATTTCACTTTTTTATTTTGGAGTATCATTCTTAAAGTCAATCATATTAGTCATCAAACATCGACCTAATATAGCTATAGGGTTTGGAGGATACCCTTCCATTTCACCTATTTTAGCTGCTAAGTTTTTTGGTATAGACACAATAATTCATGAGCAAAACGCTGTTGTTGGAAGAGCAAACAAACTATTAAGTCATATATCAAATCTTGTAGCTTTGTCGTTCAAAGATACAAAAAATATTAGAAGCTATAAAAATTTTATTTATTCGGGAAATCCAGTAAGGGATGAATTCTATAAAATTGGAAAAACTAAGTATGAACTTCCAAAAAATAAGAATAAATTAAATATTTTAATATATGGAGGAAGCCTAGGAGCAAGCTTTTTTTCAGAATATGTAACATCAATTTTTTGTTCAATGCCTGAGGAAATTAAAAAAAGAATAAAAATAATTCAACAGGTAAGAAAAGAAGATTTCCAAAAAGTTCAGGATAAATATTTTCAAAATAAAATTGAATGTGAGCTAAATGTTTTTTTTGAAAATATTTTCACAAAATTTAGCTTAGCTCATCTTGTAATTACAAGAGCAGGAGGTTCAACAGTTGCAGAAATAATTACTTCAAAAAAACCTGCAATTTTAGTTCCATACCCTAATTCATTAGACAATCATCAATCAGAAAACTCACAAATCATTATAGGCAACGGCGGATGGGTTTTTGAAGAAAACAAAAATAAAATTAATGAATTAAAGAAGCTGATAGATAGTATTTTAAAAAATCCAAAAAAGCTCATTGAAGCTAATCAAAAGTTAAACAAATTTTCAAAAAAGCTAGATGAGTTTTTAAACTATAAAAACCCTACAGTTTTTTTAACCGATCTCCTAATGGAGCGGAATTTAATTAATAAAAAGGGAGTTACTAGAGCATGCTAAGGTCTCCTCAAAATCTAGGCATAATACACTTCATTGGAATTGGTGGCATTGGAATGAGTGGGATTGCTGAAATACTTCACCAATCAGGTTACCATGTTCAAGGAAGTGATATTAGTCAAAATAAAAATATAGAAAGGTTAACAAAGCTTGGAATAAAGATTTTTTTAAACCAGAAAAAATCAAATATAACAAATACCAAAATAGTTGTTGTATCTACAGCAATTTCAGAAAGTAACGAAGAATTAAAAGCAGCCAAAAAACTTCATATACCAATAGTACATAGATCAGAAATGCTAGGTGAATTAATGAGATTAAAGCAATCTATTGCTATAGCTGGCACTCATGGGAAAACTACTACCACTTCGCTAATTGCAAAAATGATAGAAGAAAATGGAATGGATCCAACAATTATTAATGGCGGTATCATTTCTTCTTTAGATAGCAATGCAAGATTAGGTAAAGGTGAGTGGATGGTTGTGGAAGCTGACGAAAGTGATGGAAGCTTTGCAAAATTAAACCCAACTGCTGCAGTAATTACCAATATTGATTTAGAACATCTAGACTATCATAAAACAGAGGAAAATTTATTATCAGCTTTTCAGAATTTTATTTTATCAATACCCTTTTATGGTTTTGCCTGCCTGTGCATTGATCATCCTAGAGTTCAAAAACTTATTTCTAAATTAGATAATAAAAAAGTTATTACATATGGTTTGTCAGCAAATGCAGATATACGAGCAACAAACATCTCATATAAAAATAATAAAATGAAATTTAAATTACAAAGCCCCATCTCTGATAATTTTGAAATCGAATTTTCAATGATTGGAAAACATAATATTCAAAACGCTCTCGCCACCATAGCAGTAGGCATTGAACTAAATATTCCATTACAAAAAATCAAAGACACCTTAAAAAATTTTACTGGTGTTGAAAGAAGATTTCAAAAGGTTGGTAATTTTAAAAATACACTCATAATAGATGACTATGGCCATCATCCTGTAGAAATAAGCTCGGCTCTTGCTGCATCAAGGCTTGTCGCTCCTAACAGCAAAATTATAAGTATATTTCAACCTCATAGATACACTCGTTTAAGAGATTTATTTGATGAATTCTGTAGTTGTTTCAATGATGCAGATTATGTTTTTTTGTTGGATGTTTATCCTGCCGGGGAAAAGCCAATTTCAAAATTTGAAAGTATTGATTTAGAACATGGATTATACAAATACGGTCATAAAAATGTTTCATATATAGAAAATGAAAAAGATATTTTGAAACCACTTTTAGAAATAATCAAGCCGAACGACATAATCATATGTCTAGGGGCTGGCACTATTACAAAATTTGCAAACAAACTAGAAGAAAATTTAAATAATGAATTTCAATCAATTTAATAGATCTATATCACTCAATCAAAATTTAGCAAACTACACTTGGTTTAACGTTGGTGGGAATGCTGAAATTCTTTTCATTCCAAATGATATCAAAGAACTATTTGATTTTTTAAAGTCAAGATCCGAAAAATATGAGATTTTTACAATTGGGGCAGGCTCTAACATTTTAATTAGAGACAAGGGCATTAGTGGAATTACTTTAATAACGAAGAATCTTAAAAAAATTAGCATTGATAACTTGGGTATAATTACTGCTGAAGCTGGAGCCATAGATGCAGATGTAGCTAGATTTGCAAGAGATCATGAAAGAACAGGACTAGAATTTTTGTTAGGCATTCCTGGAACAATTGGTGGAGGTATAAGAATGAATTCTGGAGCCTTTGGCTCTGAATTTAAAGATGTATTAATAGATGTAAAGGCAATAAATAATTTAGGGGAAATTAAGACTTTTACTCATAAAGATTTACAAATGGGATATAGAAAAATTGAATTAGGTAGAGAATGGATATTTTGTGAAGCACGTTTCAAGACCTTGAAAGATACAAAAGAAAATATTTCAACCAAAATGAAAAATATCATTCGTTTAAGAAAAGAAGCTCAACCAATTGCAGTTAAAACTGGGGGAAGTACTTTTAAAAATCCACCAAATCAAAAAGCTTGGAAGCTTATAGATGAAGCTGGTTGTCGAGGACTTCAAAATGGAGATGCAATGATTTCACAAAAACATTGTAATTTCATTATCAATCTAAATAAATCCTCATCTCAACAAATTGAAGAATTAGCCAAAATTGTCCAAGAGAAAGTTTTTAAAAATTCAGGCATACAACTGGATTGGGAAATACAAAGGGTTGGCATTAAGTGAATATTAAAAACAAAAAACATGTTTTATTATTAAAGGGAGGATATGGCTCTGAACGAGAAGTGTCACTAAAATCTGCACACGCATGCGCTAAAGTTTTAAGACAAAGTAATTTTAAAGTTACTGAATTTGACATTGCTACAATGAATATTGCAGACCTGATAAATTTTCAAGCAGATGTATGCTTGAATGCTTTACATGGAGATGTAGGTGAGGATGGATCAATACAAGGTTTCTTAAATCTAATAAAACTACCTTACACCCATTCAGGTGTAGCAGCATCAGCTATTGCAATGAACAAAATAAATTTCAAACGCATTATCACAAATGCAACAGAAAACACTAGTGATCCCATACACTTCCCTGAAACATTACACCTTACAAAAGATGGTAAATTACAGAACACAGAGTATTCTGGCCCATACGTTATTAAACCTATAAAAGGAGGTAGCTCGGTTGGAGTTACTATTATAAAAGATCCTCAAAATCATCCTAATTTAGCATCGGACAACGAAAAGCTCATGGCAGAAGTTTTTGTAGGATCAAAGGAACTTACAGTTACTGTTTTAAATAATAAAGCCTTATGTGTTACAGAAATTAAAACACCAAAAAACGAAAGTTTTTATAACTATAAGTCAAAGTATGAAAAAAATGGCTCATTACATATCATACCTGCAAAAATACCTCAAAATATATACGAACAATCAATGTCATGGGCCTTAAAAGCACATAATATTATTGGCTGTAAGGGTATATCAAGAAGTGATTTTAGATATGACCCTGAGAAAAAACAACTCTACCTATTAGAAATTAATACACAACCAGGAATGACAGATACTTCACTTTCACCAGAACAAGCTCTGCACTGTAATATTAGCTTTCAGGAAATGATTGAAATTCTTATCAATGAGGCAGGTTACGAATGTTAATTAGTAAATTACTTCATACCAACTTTTTTAGAATGGGGTTAAACCAACCATCAAATTTAAAGAGTATTAAGTATTATGCCTTATTGGTAGTTCTTTTAATTTCAGGGCTTATTTATTCCTGCAAAACACTCGAATATGAACAATTTAATCCAGAAACAAAATTATTTAATAATGTTTTAGTTAGATTAGGTTTTACTATCAAAAATATAGATATAGATGGAATAAAAAATTTATCACACATCGAAATACTAAATATATTTGCAAAGTACAAAGGTATAAACATTTTTAATGTTGATTTAAATAAAGTCCATACAGAAATTTCTAAAAATCATTGGGTTAAAAACGTTCATTTAAAAAGGGTTATACCCAATAAAATTAAAGTATCAATAATAGAGAATAAACCCATTGGAATATGGCAAAATACATCAGGTAATAATATTTTAACCAGGGAAGGTGTTTTAATATCTAATTATAAAACTGACGTTCTAAAAATGGGTCTGCCCATAATTAAAGCAGAAAACATTAATCAAAATATATTTAAAGTTCTAAAAATTCTAAAAACTAATAAACAAATGGCTGATGATATTTGGTCATTGTCATATATCAACATGAGAAGATTAGATTTACATTTCAAACAAGGTTTAACTGTTCGTATGCCAAGCGAAAATTTTACCAAAGCTTGGCATTTAGTTAAAAAACTAAATCAAAAATACAATATTTTAAATCTTGGCCTTACAGAAATAGACCTTAGAAATTCAAAGCAAATTTTAGGTAAAATAAATTTTGATAAAACATATTTCATCAATAGGAAAAACTCATGACTATTATGAGTAAAATTAAAAAAAATAAAGATATTCACGCCGTTTTAGATATAGGAAACAGTAAAGTTTCCTGTTTAATAGGTACGATTGATAAAAAAAATCAGCAAAAAGCAAAAGTTTTAGGTTTTGGGCAACACGTATCCCTAGGCATGATGGGTGGGAAAATAACCAATATGAAAGAAATTGCAAACTCAATAGCCAGAGCTGTTGAAGGTGCTGAAACTATGTACGGGTTTTCGATAAATAAAGTAACTTGTAATATTTCAGGTGGAAGACCTATTACCAAAATTTTCAGAAATGAAATGAAAATTGAAAATGAGCAGATTTCAAAAAACGATTTAGTTAAATTACAAAAAGGGAACCTGCCTAAGAAAATTGATAACTATAAATTGTTATCCTCTAGCGTCATAAAATATTATGTTGATGACTATACCCCAGTTGATAATCCTATAGGTTTATATGCACAAAAATTAATACTCGATATGTCATATACATATGCAAAAGACTCAGTCTTAAAAAATATTTTTAATGCTATAGATTTATGTCATCTTAAGGTAGACAAAGTTATAATAACTCCAGAAGCTTCTGGGATAGCAAGTGCTCTTCAAGATGAGAAAAATAATGGGGTTATCGTAATTGACCTTGGTGGCCATTTAACTAGTATTGGAATTTTTAAAAATAATAATTTAATTTTTTCTGATACCATTCCAATTGGCGGATTACACATAACTAGTGATATTGTTAGAGGTTTAGGCTGCAAAGCAGAAGATGCAGAAAAATTAAAAATTTTACATGGATCAGCGATTTCAAACGAAATTGATGAATATCATAATATCGATGCTCCTATAATTTCAGATGATGGCAAAATTAGAAGCCAAATCATTCCCAAGGCTATGCTAACAGCTATGATAAAGCCCCGGATTGAAGAAATTTTTGAACTTATTCAAAACAGGGTTTCAGTTTTATCTATTACTAACGATATTGACACTATAATTTTATGTGGAGGAGGAGCTAACCTTAATAATATAAAAGAACTTACTAATAAATATTTTAAGAGGAATGTAAGGATTGGATATCCTGCAAACATTACCAATTTACCAGAAATCATTGAAAACCCAACTTTCTCTTGCTTAGCAGGATTATTAATCAAAAGCATACAAGGGGGAAACTCAACTATTAATTTCAATGAAAATTCTAATCTTTTTAATAAATTTGGAAGACTTGGCCAATGGTTTGACCAAAATTTGTAATTAAAAAATAAGATTAACAACCAAGGAGACTAAAATGACACTCAATTTATCAATACCTGACCAAATTAATGATATTAAACCTAAAATAACAGTTATTGGAATTGGAGGTGCTGGCGGAAATGCAGTAAACACAATGATTAATGCAAATGTAAGTAATATTGAGTTTATTACTGCAAATACAGATGGGCAAGCATTATCAAGAAGTCTTACGCCCAGACAAATTCAACTTGGAAAAAATATTACATCAGGACTTGGCGCAGGATCAGACTCGGAAATAGGAAGACAGGCAGCAGAAGAATCTTTGGAAGAAGTAATTGCTGAGTTAGGTGACTCTAATATGCTTTTTATTACAACAGGTATGGGAGGCGGCACTGGATCTGGAGCAGCTCCTATAATAGCAAAAGCTGCAAAAGATAAGGGCATATTAACAGTTGCAGTAGTAACAAAACCATTTGATTTTGAAGGGAAAAAAAGAATGGAGGTTGCTGAAGAATGCCTAAACCAACTTAGAGAAAGTGTTGACACTTTAATAGTAATACCAAATCAAAATTTATTTAAAATAGCTAATGAGAAAACAACTTTTGCTGAGGCATTTAAAATGGCCGATGATGTTCTCTACCAAGGTGTTTGTGGCATTACTAATTTAATTACAGATCCTGGAATGATAAATCTTGACTTTGCCGATATTAAAACAGTAATGGGAAATATGGGTAAAGCAATGATGGGTACTGGTGAAAGTTCTGGTGAAGGAAGAGCAAAAAAAGCTGCAGAAGAAGCACTCAACAATCCATTACTTGATGAGAGTGATATAAGAGGAGCCAAATCGATTTTACTTAATATTCAAGGTGGTCCAGACATGGCCCTTTTTGAAGTCGATGAGGCGGCCAGTAAAATTAGAAATGAAGTTGACGAGAATGCAAATATTATTTTTGGATCATCAATTGATAATAATTTAGAAGGAATCATTAAAGTATCCATCGTTGCAACTGGAATTAGTAAAGATAAAAATTATCAATCACTCAATTTTGATAATAAATTAGAAAATTATAATGAAATCGAAGATGTTGATGATAAACATAATTTTAACAATAATGTTGATTTAGAAACTGAAATCAAAGCTACTGATGATAATCAAAGTTTTAGTCATGATCGTGAATTAGAAAAAGAAGATTTAGAAACTACATCTATTGATGAAAGCCTAGAAAATAATAATAACAATCAGATAGATCTAGAAACACAAATAAATCTTTTAAAAACAGATCAGGATAATCTAAATAAAAATAACTTTGAAATTCTTGAATCTGAAAATGATTTACCTGAGCAAAAAAATGAAGAACTGAAATCAATTTTACTAGGAAAACCTCAAAATGAACTTACAGAAAAAAAGCCAAATACCTTTTTTAATAGATTTTCTTCATTTTTTAGTTCTACAAATGAGAAAAAAATACCTCCAATACCAAGTACAAAATTAGAAGAGAAAATAGAAAAAACAGGTATCGATATAAGTAAAAAATCAGATGCATCAATAAGTAACACAGAAACTCATGAACATTTTGAAAGTTTTGATTTATTTAAAGGAGAAAATCAGGCTAAAGCAAGTGATCATGATAATTTAATAGATCTTGAACAAGAAACTAAAGAAATTGATGATAAAGTTCTTGAAATACCTGCTTTTTTAAGAAGGCAAGCTAACTAGTTAGAACTGAAACATTTCGTAATTATATGTGATTTGTAATTAATTATATTTCATATATTAATTATTTTGAGGTATTAAATGAATCATATTAATAATGAAATCGATAGAGTTTTTTTAAAACAAGCTACTTTGAAAACACCAATTAAGTTCTCTGGAGTTGGTGTTCACAATGGTAGATCCGTTAATATGACCATATATCCTGCAAAAAAAGATACTGGCATTATTTTCAAGCGATTAGATTTAAACCAAAATAATATTATTGAAGCTAATAATAATAACATTGATCGTTCTTATCTGTGCACAAGAGTTACGAATAAACACGGTGCATCAGTTTCAACAATAGAACATCTAATGGCTGCCTTTAGTGCCTTTGGTATTGACAATGCATTAGTTGAAATTAATGATGCAGAATTACCTGCATTGGATGGCAGCTCAGGTGAATATGTAAGAAAATTCATTAAATACGGCATTGAAGAGCAGAATAAAAATAAAAAGGTTCTTCGAATTTTAAAAAATATTAAAGTTTCAGATGGGAAAAGATTTATTTCAATCTCACCCTCAGAATGTTTTTCTATAAATGTAACTATTGATTATCCTGATACTTTGATTGGAAGATCAAGCCTCGCTTATATTCATTCTAAACAAAATTTTGTGGATTGTTTATCGCAAGCAAGAACATATGCTCTTTTTGAGGATATAGAAAAAATGCGGGCTTCTGGCCAAGCAATTGGTGGTAATTTAAATAATGCTATCGTTGTTGATAAGCATAAAATTTTAAACTCAGGTGGTCTTAGATTTGAAAAAGAATTCGTTAAACATAAAGCTCTTGATTGTATAGGTGACTTATATTTAGTAGGAATGCCATTACTTGGATCCATTGAATGTTTTGCTCCCGGTCATCAGTTAAATCAAAAACTTGTTCATAAAATTTTAGAAGACGAAAACAATTACGTTATTGAAGATTCATACATTAATGTATCCTATAATACTTTCGAAAACATCTTTAACGAAAATTCATTATCTACAAATCTTACAAATGTAGCTTAATACAATTTTAATTATAAATTTCTTGATATATAATCTAATACAATAATATAAAAGTGTAAGATTATTAATTAATAGTTGGATATTAAGCCTAATGTTAAAAAAACTATCAACTAATTCAATATTTATAAAGATAATCGTAACTTTATTTTTATTGATTAGTTGTAGCGTTTCCAATAATGATGACAAAAAAGAAATTCCAACTGATGTTAAGATTTATAAAAAAGCTCTCCTACTTATAGAACAAAAAAACTATAAAGGTGCTTCGACTGAGTTTGAAAACTTACTTTTAAATTACCCATTTTCAAATTTAGCTGTCAAATCTGAAATTACATCTGCTTATTCTCTATATCAAGACAATCAAATTAAGGAAGCAATCATTAAACTTAATAATTTTATAGAAATGAATCCTACAGGTGAACTTACGATGTATGCACATTATTTATTAGGTATGTGTTATTATATTCAAACATCTGAAAGAGGTAGAGATTCAAGTTTAACTCAAAAAGCTCTAAACTATTTTCAAATAATAAATACGAAATATCCTAACTCTAAATATGCCAAAGATGCTAAACTCAAAATTTTATATTTAAATAATCGTTTAGCTGAAAATGAATTATCAGTTGGAAAATTTTATTTAAAAAAGAATGCGACAGGGAGCGCAATAAATAGGTTTAAAGTAATTTTAGAAAAATTTCCTAACACATCTGTTATGCCTGAAACATTATTTAGGTTAAGCGAAGCTCTTTTGAAAACTGGTCTAAAAGAGGAAGCTAAAAAGAGTATTGCCTTATTAAACTATAACTTCCCTAAAAGTGAATGGTCAAAGCTTAGCAAATCTCTTTTGATACAAGATTTAAATAAAAATATTGAAGGTGGTTTTCCTAATAAGTTTAAAAATTATTTGAAAGCAATATTCGACTAAATAAATGTTAAAAGAACTAATAGTTAAAAATATTGTCCTTATTGAAAATCTCCATATTGAATTTAAGAAAGGCCTTTCTGTACTTACAGGAGAAACTGGAACAGGTAAATCAATTTTATTAGATAGTCTAGGGCTTATCATTGGTAATAGAGTTGATTATAGTCTTATAAGAAAAGGTCAGTCAGAAGCTTCCGTTACAGCTGTTTTTGAATTAAATAAATCTCATCCCGTTAAATCAGTTTTAGACAAATATAATATTGAAAATGAAGATGAATTAGTTATACGAAGAGCTATTAAAGCAGACGGTAAATCTAGATGTTATATTAATGATATTTTTATAACTAGGAATATTTTAATTGAAGTAACTGATTACATTTTAGAAATACAAGGGCAGTTTGAAGAAAGAGGGCTACTTGACCCTAAAACCCATCTATCCATTCTAGATGATTATTGTAATCATTCTGATTTAATACAAGATTGTAAATCATCATATGATAAAATGAATGAGTTAAGAAAAATTATAAATCAGGCAGAGCTTGAAGAAGAGAAAACTAATAAAGACAATGAATGGATTAGAGAATCCTTTGATCAGTTATGTCTGTTAGACCCAAAACCTTCAGAGGAGTTAGAATTAGACAACCAAAAAAAACTTCTAGTAAATAATGAAAAAATTTTTGTGTCTATAAATCAAGTTAAATCTCTTATAGAAGATGAAAATGGTTTAGAAGATCTAAATAATAATACACTCAAATTATTAGAAAGTATAAAAAATTTTGGACTTGATAATATAAATACTGCCATTGATATTCTTGATAGATCAAAAGCCGAATTAGACGAACTTAAAAGATTATTAAATAGTGAGATTTCATTTGCAAACAACAGTAAATATAATCTGGATGATTTAGAGGACCGACTTTATGAATTACGATCTCAAGCAAGGAAGCACAATTGTAGTGTTGATGAACTGATAAATATCAAAGATCAATTAGAGACAAAATTACTAAACTCCAATAATAGCAAGCAAAAGCTACAAGATCTTAGAAAACAATTTGAACTTGCAAAACAAAAATTCATTACCATAAGCAATCAATTATCTAGAAGCAGAAAAA
>Ga0255754_10000312_pt1 | contig 37965 bp, 24 predicted proteins | sample 101ome_22_FD_179954 | JGI IMG/M metagenome (GOLD analysis project Ga0255754, IMG submission 179954) | Coastal salt marsh microbial communities from the Groves Creek Marsh, Skidaway Island, Georgia - 101412BT metaG (version 2) | ecosystem: Environmental > Aquatic > Marine > Intertidal zone >... | reverse complement strand
CATGAAGTTCGTGTATCTGCATTTTATATGGATCCTACCGAGGTGACCAATAGTGAATTTAAAACCTTTGTAGATGCAACAGGATATATCACTACTGCTGAGAAGGATATCGACTGGGAAGCGATGAAGAAAACCATTCCAAAAGGAACTCCAAAACCAGATCCATCTGTTTTAAAAGCAGGATCACTAACCTTTGCTCCTACCGATCATCCTGTTGATTTAAGAGATTATTCACAGTGGTGGGAATGGACTCATGGAGCCGATTGGAAACATCCTGAAGGTCCCGATAGTTCCATCAAAGACCGAATGGATCATCCTGTTGTTCACATTTCTTGGGATGATGCCAACGCCTATGCTTCATGGGCTGGCAAAAGACTTCCTACTGAGGCTGAATGGGAATGGGCTGCTTCAGGACCTAATACAGATAATAAATATCCCTGGGGAAACACCCCAATTGAAGGAGCAACTGATAAAGCCAACTTTTGGCAGGGCATTTTTCCCTATAAAAATGAACTATTAGATGGTTATTACACTACTGCTCCAGTTAAAAGCTATCCCGCAAATGGATATGGCTTATACGATATGGCTGGAAATGTGTGGGAATGGGTTCAAGATCGATACGATATCGACAGTTATCAAAACTTTGCCGATCAAGGAGTGGTTAAAGATCCCGAATGTACCACCACCTATAACGATCCAAGAGAGCCCTATTCGCCTAACCACGTAATTCGTGGTGGATCATTCCTTTGCAACGAAAGTTATTGTTCTGGCTATCGGGTGAGCAGAAGAATGCGTTCTAGTAAAGACTCAAGTTTTGCACACACTGGATTTAGATGTGTGGTTGACGTCGATTAATACTTTAGATATTTCATTAATTGGTTTAAAATTATCACAAAATACTATTATGTATTTTTAACACAATAATGTATATTGTAACTTTAAAATATACAACCAGCAAACATGAATAAACTAAAACCTTATTTCAAACTCTTAAGTTTAATGATTGCAGCTTTGTTGAATCAAGCCTGTGATACAACTACTGGAGAAAAGAAAAGCACTTCGAATTCGCGTCCAAACATCATCTTTATTATGAGTGATGATCACGCGTATCAGGCAATTTCAGCTTATGACAATAAACTGATTGAAACTCCCAATATCGATCGTATCGCTCAGATGGGGATGCTCTTTACCAATGCAAGTGTGACCAATTCAATTTGTGCTCCTAGTAGAGCTACCATCCTCACAGGAAAACACACCCACCTTAACGGCAAGGTAGACAATCACTTTGCTTTTGACGACAGCAATATCACCTTTCCTCAAATTCTTCAAGAGAATGGATATCAAACGGCCATGTTTGGAAAGCTTCATTTTGGAAATAACCCAAAAGGATTTGATCAGTTTAAAATACTCCCAGGTCAAGGTGCTTATTGGAATCCTGATTTCATTACTAAAAATGAAGGAGAAATTAGAGTTGAGGGTTACGCTACCGATATTATTACCGATTTTACACTCGATTGGCTACAAGAGGAACGAGACCCTGCCAAACCATTTTTATTGATGTATTTACACAAGGCACCTCATCGTTCTTGGTATATGGCTAACCGTCATTACGATGAATTTTTAAACAGAACCTTTCCAGAACCTAGCACCTTATTCGATGACTATTCTGGTATGGGGAATGCTTCCAAGGAAGCTGAAATGAGCATTCTTCACCATATGGGATGGTCAGGAGACAACAAAGTGTTTCCAGAGGTGATGGATGAGATGGGACTCAGTGAAATTGGTTATGATAAATTCAGGACCGATATGATGATGAACCGTATGACTGAAACTCAAAAAGCTGAATTCAAAGAGGCTTACGCTCCTATTTTTGAAGACTTCAAGAAGAAATACCCCTCAATGGATTCAAAGGATTTGATGCGTTGGAAATACCAACGTTATATGCAAGATTATCTAGGTACCATCAAGGCTGTTGATGAAAATGTAGGTCGTGTATTAGATTATTTAGAAGAAAATAACCTTATGGAAAACACCATCATTGTCTATACCTCAGATCAAGGTTTTTATTTAGGCGAACACGGATGGTTCGACAAGCGATTTGCCTATAACGAATCGTTTAAAACACCGCTACTCGTTTCTTGGAAAGATCACATTAGAGCAGGCTCAAAATCTGATGAAATGGTTCAAAACCTCGACTTTGCTCAAACCTTTTTAGATGCTGCTGGAATTGAGGCTCCAAAAGAAATGCAAGGAGAGAGTCTTCGACCCTTATTGGAAGAAACTGGGAAATGGGATCGTGATGCTGTCTATTACCACTATTACGAATATCCAGCTGAGCACATGGTCAATCGCCATTATGCCATTGTAACCAAAGAATACAAACTCATTCACTACTATTTCTCATTAGACGAATGGGAACTCATCGATCGATTAAAAGATCCTGAAGAACTCACTAATGTATACGATGACCCTGCTTATGCAGAAGTGCGAGAAGAGCTTCACAAAAAATTAGAAGAACTCCGAGTTCAATACAAAGACAGTGATCAGCTCAGTGATGAATACATTGATAAATTTCTAGCCGATGCTGTCGAGGGTAAAGTCTATGGACTCACCAAAGAAAGAGCAAAAGCAATTCAATCAAAAAGAGCAGCTGAAAAAGCAGCATTAAAAAATTAAGACACTATGAAAAAACGATTCTTACTCCTTATACTAGGAATTGTACCCGTATTAAGTTTTGCGCAATCTGAGTATACGTTTAAAGAAAACATCACCTATAGAGCGGATCCGTTTTATAAAACTGATTACCAAAAAGAGCGTTGTATTTTAGACACCTACATCCCTGAAGGAGTGAGTGATTTTCCGACTTTGGTGTATTTTCACGGAGGTGGATTAAAAGGTGGAAACAAAAACATACCCGAATACCTCAAAGGAAAAGGGATTGCAGTGATTGCTGCCAACTATCGCTTTTTTCCACAGGTGGGCACCGATGTGGTGGTTGATGATGCCGCTGCAGCAGTAGCATGGACCTTTAACAATATAGAGGCGCTTGGAGGTTCTAAAGAAAAGATATTTTTGTCAGGCCACTCTGCGGGAGGATATTTGACTTCCATGCTTGGATTGGATAAGCATTTTTTAGCAAAATACGATATCGATGCGGATCAAATCGCTGGTTTAATTCCTTTAAGTGGTCATACCATTACCCATATGACTGTTAGAGAAGAACGAAATATTGGTCCCTTAAAACCATTGGTTGATGAGTGGGCTCCTTTATATCACGTCAGAGCAGATGCTCCTCCTTATATTATGATCACTGGAGATCGTGAATTAGAAATGCTTGGTAGGTATGAAGAAAACGCCTATATGTGGAGAATGATGCAACTCGTAAAACACCCGCAAACAGAACTACATGAAATAGATGGATACGGCCATATGATGGTGTATCCAGCTATTCCAATAGTAGTAAGAAAAATCAAAGAGCTCACAAAAGCAATTGATTCTAATAACTAAGTTTTAAGCACAACGTACAGTGACCGAATGGGTATGAGCGTCATCGCTCGATGAGGTCACTGTAATCGATTGATTGGATTGTAGGGTAGAAAATTGACTGGAAGTAATTGTTACTGTATGGGGGTGATTTGAAGTACCTTGAATATTATAGGTCTTATCACTTCCCGCTAAAACATCGGCCTTAGACACTATAAGTGTATGGCCGTGATTGGAACTTATAGACGAACTCGTTCCATTGTCTAAACAACTTTTTGCTGTAGGGGTTGTTCCTCCTGTATCATCTTCTTCTTTTGAACAAGAAGAGATACTAGGTACTGCTGAAATAAATAGCAGAGCTCCGATACTTCTTTGTAGAAATGTATTTCTGTTCATGATGCTATTTTTAATGATTCTTAATAAGGTAAGAAGTATTTCGAAACAAATAGCATTATAAACTGTTAAATAATTCTTATTTAACAGTTTGTATTTGAATAAAATGAGGCTTAAAAATTAAAACCAAGCTTTGTTAAAGCTGCTTGAATCTCCTGATCTTTCATGAACATATTCCATAAAAGTCCCGATCTGTAATTCTCGATCATCACTACGATAGGCCCTTGGTCGATGGCTAAATACCCATCGGAAATCCAATTATCCCCTACGCTAAAAGCATCGTAAAAACCATAGGGTCCCCATAGTTCCTTATGATCGTAATAAAAATGACGAACAGCTCTTAGAGATTGACTAGATGAATAAGGAATCGATGAAAGAGCAGCTGTTGGAGTTATGACTCCTTTATCGTTAGTAGGAGAATGAGCACTGTAACCATTGACACTGTAACTAGCTGTTAGACCCCAACATTTATCACTGTAATGAGGATAAGATTTTGGATTAGCCTTACAGTATTCGTAATTGATTAAACTGTGCATTTTATTCTGATTCCAGTAATTTGCATAGGTATCAGATAGGTTTCTTGGATCCAATCCTAAAAAAGAATAATGTGAAAAAAACAACGGCCCTCCATAACTTGGACCTAATGGTAATTTGAGATTATTATAGTAAGTAGCACCATTGTAAAAATTTCCTTTGGTCCATAGATTGTGATAGAGATCCGTGTCTATAGGATGGGTAGGTGAAGCTGCTCCCAGGATATAGGTGATTAATACTTCATTCCAACCCTTTAATTGATGATTCTTTGAAAATCCGTAATTTGGAGACCAGTGCCATAAGTAAGTGGTTCCTTCTTTGGTATACCAATCCCATTCTACCTCTTCCCAAAGCTTTGTGATTTTGCTTCTAAGAGTGGTTTCTTCAGTGGTATTTTGATTAAAGTATTGACGCGCCGTAAGCAATCCTTGAATCATAAATGCCGTTTCGACAATATCACCTCCGTTATCATCAGAAGAAAATGGTTTTACTTTTCCAGTATCTCCATAATACCAATGTGGAAAAGCCCCGTGAAAACGATCTGAGTTCAATAAGAAATCACATATTTTATCAATCTTTTGTCTTGCTTCTGTTCTGGTCAAAAAACCTCGATTCACTCCAGCGATGATGGCCATGACTCCGAATCCACTACCACCTGAGGTTACCGTATTCAAATCAAAATTGTTACGAGCAGGGTGATTTCGTTCCCTAGCCATACCACTACTGTGAGCAGCATCCGTAAAATACTTGAGTGTATAATACTGAATGCTGTCCAATAGTTGGTTATCGGTAAGTTCCTCTTCAAGTTTTGGATTCAACTGATCAAATATATCAGGATCCGCATCTTGACTAGGCGAGGGCTTGGAACAAGATATGATTACGAGTCCCAATAAGAATAGACCATATACGGTGTTTCTAGTCATTTATTCTAGGGTAAATGAATTTGTTAAATCAGCATCACTATTAGGTGCGATGTTAAATTTAAAGGTTCCAGCTTCTACTTTAAACTCCCCTTGATTCCAAAAACCTAAATCTTCTCTAGTGAGTTTAAAACGAACTGTTTGTTCTTCTCCAGCTTTGATCCAAACCTTTTCAAAACCTTTGAGTTCTTTTGCAGGCCTGGTAATCGATGCTGCTACATCTTGAATGTAGAGTTGAACGATTTCATAACCATCGATTTTAGAAGTGTTTTTAACACTCACAGAAAAATCTAATACTTCTACTCCATTTTCAACCTTCTTATCTAGAGTGACATTTGAGTATTCAAATTTAGAATAACTCAAACCATACCCAAATGAAAATAAGGGTTTATTAGGAATGTCTTGGTAAAAAGAACGATAATCTCCTTTAGGGTTTTTTGGATTCATCGGTCTTCCAGTTGTTTTATTAGAGTAAAACACTGGTACCTGTCCTACATTTACTGGAAAACTAATAGCTAATTTAGCAGACGGATTGGTTTTACCGTAGATAATTTCAGCAATTGCTTGACCCCCCATAGTCCCAGGGAACCAAGCTTCCAAGACTGCATCTGCATTTTTAACTTCAGCTGTAATATCTAAGGGTCTACCATTCATTAAAACTAAAACAAGTGGTTTGTTTGGATTGTGCTTGCGAATTTCAGCTAATAAGTCTGATTGATTTCCTGGCAAATTGATAGAAGATCTACTTGCTGCTTCACCACTCATATTAGAATCTTCGCCTAATACCATGACAATAGCTTCTGCTTTTTTAGCGGCTTTTAATGCCGCTTTAAATCCAGAAGAGTCACTGGTTTCAATTTTAGTTCCCTGAACTGCCTTTAAATTAGGTAATTGAAGTAACTCACTCAATCCTTCTTGAACACTGATCGCTTTGCCTTTTCGATCACCCTTTGCTGCCCAATCTCCAATGATACTGCTCTGATCGTCTGCAAGAGGTCCTATCAGTGCAATATTTGAAGTTTTTAATGGAAGAACAGCCTTGTTGTTTTGAAGTAATACGATAGATTGACGAGCAGCTTCTACTGCTGCTTCAAGTATATCTGAACGGTAAATCGTTTCAGCTTCACGATCGAGGTCGCTATAACGATAAGGATCTTCAAACAATCCTAATTCAAATTTAAGAGTCAAGATACGACGAACTGAATCGTCGAGAAGCTCTATACTTAGAGCCCCTTCTTCGATCAATTCCTTGAGATATGAACGGTATAGATCCCCCATCATATCCATATCAAGGGTGGCACTAAACGATTTTTGAGCAGCATCCTTTCCATCAGCAGCATAACCGTGTGGAATCATTTCATTGATAGAGGTATAATCCGACACCACCAATCCTTCAAACCCCCATTCATCTCTTAAAATATCCTTTAAGGTGTATTTATTACCAGAAGCAGGAACATCATTGATCACATTAAAGGAAGTCATTAGTGTTCGAGCTCCAGCATCAATTCCCGCTTTAAAAGGAGGCAAATACGTATTTCTAAGTTCGTTATCCCCCATATCAACGGTATTGTAGTCTCTACCAGCTAAAGCAGCACCATAACCAATATAGTGTTTCATACAGGCTGCAATGGTTGTAGGAAGTGATAGATCATCTCCCTGATACCCTCTTACATAGGCCTCAGCCATTTTTTTTCCGAGGTATACATCTTCTCCCGATCCCTCTGAAATTCTTCCCCAGCGTGGATCACGTGCAATATCAACCATAGGAGAAAAGGTCCAATGAATTCCTTCAGCTGCTGCTTCCTCAGCTGCCTTTTCTGCTGTGAGTTGAACAAGCTGTGGATTCCAACTCGATGAGAGTCCTAGATTTATTGGAAAGATGGTTTTATAACCGTGAATAACGTCATATCCAATTAATAATGGAATCCCTAAACGAGTTCCTTCAACAGCCAATTTCTGAATATCTTTGGTTGCTTTAGCAGTAACTAAATTCAAAAAAGAACCAATTTGTCCCTGCTTGACAAGATCTTCATTGACATCACTAACCGTAGGGCCAGTGACATCCCAACCTCCACTAAATTGAACCGTTTGTCCAATTTTTTCTTCGATGGTCATCAATTGCATCAAAGAATCAACTTGTTTTGTATAATCTTTTTGTTGTTGTGCAAAAGAAACTGATGACAACAACCCTATGAGTAGTAATGATTTTTTCATTGTATTATTCTTTTATCGTAAATCCTAAACGTTTAAGTCCGTGTTGAACTTCAGTATTGGTCATAAACAAATCCCAAAGTAGACCAGTTCTGTAATTTTCAATCATCACAGGAATTGGTCCTTGATCGATTGCCAAATACCTAGGAAGCATCCAGTTATCGTTTAAACTAAAAGCGTCATAAGGTCCGTATTCTCCAATGAGGTCTTTGTGATTTTCATAAAGATTTACGAGCATTTTTATTGAATTATCTGGTGTATAAGGCATCGATGATAATGCAGCCGTTGGAGCAATTACTCCAAGGTCATTACCTGGTCGATGACCTGCATAACCTCTCATTGAATAACTTGAGGTTAATCCCCACATTTGATCACTGTATCCTTTGAAATTTTTAGGATTGTCAATCGCATAAGCTAAGTGAATTTTAGCGTGATTTGTAGTAAGAGTACCATAATCAGCATAGCGATCACTTATCTTAAATGGGTTCAATCCTAAATAGGAATAATGCGCCCAAAAAAGAGGTCCAATTTTGGCCTCATTGTGCTGGTAGTAATCTACTACGGTAGGAATACCGTACATTTCAGCATTTGATGCAAGTGTTTCATTTCGAGCCCATCCCTTGTGGTACACTTCTGGGCTAATTGGATAAGTCGGTGAAGAAGCTGCTAGTACATACATGATTAGACATTCGTTATACCCTCCAACTGCAAAATTCATCTTCCATCCATTATTCGGTGACCAGTGCCAGTAGAGCACTTCCTTGCCTTGAGTATACCAACTCCATTCAACTTCTTCCCAAAGCTTTTGAATGCGGTTTACAAGTTCTTGTTCACGTTGACTTCCATCTTTGTAATACGCTTGCACGGTTAATAATCCCTGAATTAAAAAAGCAGTTTCTACAAGATCTCCACCATCATCGTTTTTACTAAATGGGACTACTTTACCAGTATTTCCATCCATCCAATGAGGCCAGGCTCCGTGAAATCGATCTGCCTTTTCTAAAAAAGATACTATGCGTTCAAAACGTTCTAATCCAGCTTGTGGATTAATAAACCCTCTTTCAATTCCAGTAACTAAAGCCATTAATCCAAAACCAGACCCCCCTGTTGTAATCACATTAGAATCATTTTGGGGATAAATATTATCCATGTGCACTCGTTCTGGAGCTAATCCTGAAAGTGTTTTATCTGCTTCTTTCCAAAAGTAATTGATGGTCTGTAATTGAACGGTATCGAGATAGTGATCAGTTTCAGATTTCGGCTCTTGACTTTGCTGCTTTACCACAGGTTGACATGATACCACAGCAATTAGTGAAACAAGCAGTAAAACTGTGTTATATATATGTTTCATTCTTTAATTTTTGAAAATAAAGGTTTTAGGAAAAAAGGAGAAACCATAAGTTTCTCCTTTTAAACAAAAAAACTAAACTAAAATTTTAACCTTTATGATTAAAAATTCATTACGGTTGAGATTTCTTCAGCTGTTAAAGCCTTATTGAAGAATCTCAATTCGTCTATTAAACTTGAATCTGATTTGTGATTCCAATAACTAAATGTAGGTCCTCCTGAACCAATTACAAGCTCGGAACATCCTGTCCAGTCAATTGGAGCCGCTAAATCAGAAGAGCGCATTTCAACTCCATTGAAATAGATTGTAGATTTTGTCTCAGAAACTGTAAATGCAATATGTACCCACTCTCCTGCAGCAACATCGATTACATCGCCGTCATTCCAAGATTCACCAGCACCAGTTCCAACGTTTAATTTGATACGTTGTGAATCAGCATTTCCTTCTCTAAAGAGTCTAAATCCTTGTTTGCGATCATCTGCATCATCACCTACTGTTAGGATTCCGGCTCTAGTTGGATCTGCATTAACTTTATACCAGAATGCTCCAGTAAATTCTGAAGATTCAAGGGCAGCAGAAGGATAGCTTAAATAACTATCAGTTGCTCCTTGGAATGAATTGTCTCCTGTTTGTCCTGCTCCAAAGTCAGTGTCACCAACTTCAGTTGCAAGAGCAGCGTTTACAAAGTCTTTATAGTCTCCTTCGAATGGCATATAGAACACTTCCGAGTCAAAATCAGGAACATAAGTCGGTGCTCCTTGATCTCCCATCACACTGATCATCTCAGCAGTAGTAAGTGCAGTAGAGAACAAACGAACTTCGTCGATTCCAGATTGATCTGTTTTGTGATTCCAGTAAGAGAAACTTGGTCCACCTGCACCAATCACAATATTTTGAACATCTGTCCAATCCATTGGACCATCAAGTGTTATTTCTTTGACTATCGTTCCATTGATATACACTCTAGCTGTATCTGCAGAAACAGTTAATCCAAGATGTGTCCACACTCCATTATCTGGAACTACATCAGCATTTGATCCACCATCAACCCAATGATCTTTGGTTCCAACACCGATATTCGCTTTGATACGTTGTTTTCCTCCAGCATTTTCTCTAAAGAGTCTAAATCCTTGTTTTCTAGAAGTTGAATCTCCAAAGTCAGCTGAAATAATTCCTGCGCGATCTGGTGAAGAATTTAAATTAATCCATAGAGATGCACTAAATCCATCTGCAGCTGTAAAAGCAGTAGCAGGAACTGATAAATAACTATCAGCTGGTAATTCTAACGCATTGTCTCCGATTTTTCCAGTTCCATAAAAATCTTCACTTCCTGTAACTACTGGATTGGAAGTGGTTACTAAATCAATGATAGATCCGTCGAATGGAAAATAAAATTCTTCTCCACTATACTTAGGTGAATAAGGCGATGCCTTTGTGAAATTCACAGTTTTAGTGGTAGCTTTTCCGTCTAAATCAGTAGCAGTAATCGCCAATTGGTGATTTCCGCTAGCTACTTGATCGTAAACAATTTCATCTAGAAAACGTCTGTAATCAGTAAAGCTATCATAGGATGCAATTGAAGCTCCATCGATCTTAACATCGACAGTACTCAATTCGATATCATCAGTAGTTTCGAATTTAATAGTGATGGTTGCAAATTCCTCGGGAACTCTTATAAATGTTCCTTCAGTTGGATAGCTGATCACTAATTCAGGGGCTGAAGCATCAACTCCTGGAGCAATTTCAGTAATCGGATCTAAATCATAATCGCATGATAGAAGCGATACTGTCGCTAGTATTGAAAATATATATTTTAATTGTTTCATGGTCTTTATGGTTTAATTAGTTCTGTAAAGCTGGTAATAAATCTACCTGTGCCTGTGGATAAGGAAAATAACGCTTGCTATCGTCGTAGTTGGCTCCATTTTGATTTAAATGTGAGGTGTTTCCTGTACGAACAGAATCGTAAAAACGATCTCCCCATTCCATTGCGAGCTCTGCAAGTTTTTCCTCCATAACATCTGAAGAAGTCACTCCAGATAATGGTGCCATTCCGGCTCTAGATCTTACTGCGTTTACAGCTTGATCTGCAGTCATACCACTTCCGTTTGCCCCATTGGTCAATGCTTCCGCATGCATCAACAATACTTCAGCGTATCGAAGCACTGGGAAGTTTTTGTTAGAACCATAAGAAGTTCTTCCTGGAATTAAATAAGAAGATGGCATATAGTGTTTTCCTGAAGCATACATTGCTCTTGGATAATCCTGGAAGGTGTCTCCATAAGGAGTCGTATTTGAGACATAAGAAGGCAGTGAATAACCATCAGCTTCTAACTCACTCATTCCTCTTGGAGTAAAGAGTACAGAAGCGACTAAACGCTCTTCTTCTCCTCTATCCAACATGAATTTGATGTATTCTTTAGAAGGCTCCCAGAATCCCCATCCTCCGCCTGCACCGGATACGGCAGGAGTCCATTTTTGTGGACCATAGAAGGCAAATAAGTGATACGAACGGTCACCAGAACCTTGATTGTAATCAGAGTGTTGCATTTCCAAAAGCATTTCATCTGAAAGCTTCCCATCAAGTTTAAATGCCTCAGAGAAATCCTCTACTAACGAAAATCCTCCATTAGCGATGATCTGTGAAGTTGCATCAGCTACCGCCTGATAATCATTGAGTTCTAAACTCACTTTTGCTTTTAAAGCTAAAGCAGTTGCTTTAGTAACCCCACCTTTAATATCGGTACGCTGATTCGGTCTTCCCTCTGGTAGATTTGGAATAGCCTCATCTAAAAGTGATTGAAGGTAAGCAAAAACCTCATCTCTTGGAGTTAACTCTGCCACCAATAAATCAGATGGCGATGAAGTAGTTGGAATTAAAATATCACCCCAAGCTCTTCCTAATTGCAATAAGAAAAAGGCTTTTAAGGTTTTAATTTCAGCAACGTATTGTTCCGCTTTTGAGGCAGAAGCACCAGCTTCCATATAATTGTACACCTCGTCGATAGCCACTTGCATTTTGTAGATATCACTGTACAATCCTTGCCAAGCTGAATTTAACATCCAGAAATCTTTGTTGTAATTGCTAAAATCATCGATGTCTTTAAGATCTTTTTGATCTCCGAGACCACCTTTGTTAACATCGTCACCACGCACTGCTAATAATGGGTTAAGTTCCCATCCCATATTTGAGAAATTAGCATAAGCACCAATTAGTGGTAAGATCATATTGTCAGAAATACTGTAATCAGTAGTTTCTGTAAATGCTTTGTTTTCAGGGAGCTCATTTACAACATCAGTACATGAGATTGTCAAGGTTAATGCCCCCAATGCTAAAGCGAAACTTTTGAATAATTTATTTTTCATTTTGTTTTCGTTTTAAGATTAAAATTTGAGGTTTACTCCCAATGTAAATACTGCAGGTATTGGATAGGTTTGATTGTCAATACCACTAGCAACCTCTGGGTTAAATCCATTGTAATTAAACATGGTTAAAGGACGATCTGCAGTCAATGTCAATCTCGTTTGTGGGAAATTGTTTGGCTTTAAAGTATAGCCTAACTGCACGTTTTGAACTCTGAAGAATGAACCGTCTTCTACGAAGAAATTACTCATCTTTTGATTCCATCCTCTTCTAAGTCCTGATGAAGAAGGATACGTATTTGAGGTTCCTGCTCCGTGCCATCTGTTGACTGCTAAATCAGCATCGATATTGGTATCGTTCGTCCAAATATACTCTCCTCTTTTTCTGTTGAGAATTTTATTTCCAGATTGTCCCATCCAACTAATTGAAAGCGATAATTGATCGTATTGGAAATTCATATTACCTCCATAAGTAAAGTCTGGTAAATAAGATCCTAAATCAACTCGATCCTCACCGTCGATTACACCATCGTTGTTTTGATCGACAAATTTTAAATCTCCAGGAACTAAGTTATTTGCAACAGCAATTGGGTCTGCAGCAATTTCAGCTTCTGTTTGGTAAACTCCAGCTCTCTCCCATCCGTAGAACGCAAGGATAGAACCACCAACAGTAGTACGTTGTCTAAACTCAGCTTGACCACCGTTTAGGTAATCTTGACCGTAAAGATCTAACACTTCATTTTTAAGAGTTCCAATATTAGCAGAAATCTCATAAGAGAAACGATCTGATACTTGATTAGACCAAGTAGTTGACAATTCAACACCAGAGTTTCTAATTGTTCCTACGTTTCTAAGAATGGATCCTCCAACTACTGGAAGCAATACGGGGATCACTGCATTATTGGTATCTCTGATAAAATAATCTGCATCGATACTCAATTTGTTGTCAAACAATTTTGAAGTTAAACCAATATTGGTTTCTTCAACTACTTCCCATCCTAATGATGAAAAATTGTTAGTTGTAACTGTACCAGCTGTTAAGGTATCGTCAATCGCTGTATTGATAACAGAAGTCGTTGCAGCTCCATCTGAAGCAGCTACTTTATCATTACCTAATTGACCCCAGCTAGCGCGTAACTTTAAGTAGTTTACGATATCATTTTTAAAGAAATCCTCTTCTGATACGATCCAACCAAGTGATAAAGTTGGGAAATAACCCCATTTTTCTTGGTATTTTGAAGATCCATCAGCTCTCATTGTTCCATAGAACATATACTTGTCTTTATAAGAGTACTGTACTCTTGAAAAATAAGAAAGTCCATATTGTACATATCCTCCATCTCCTACAGCCTCTGAAGGAACTGTCGCTGCTTGATCGATATACCATGATTTTTCATCGTCATATGGAAAATTCAATCCTTGAGCACCAAGAGATTGTCCACGCTCGTTTCTATAAGCAGAACCAACCATTAAGGTGTAACGGTGATCTTTAACTTGATCTTGATAAGTCAAGACGTTATCGATGATTTGATTTGAAAAAGTGCTAAAGCTTTTAGAAATACTAGCATCTACTCTTTGAAAACCATTACTTAAATAGAAAGGTAATCGAGTATATCTTCCGTAGTTATCTCCATAGGAATGGTAATAAGTCGTTTTAAAGTCTAACTTATTTGGAATTAGCTCTACTTGTGCATATAGATTAGACACGGTTTGTTTCCCTTGAATTCTGTTATCGCTATAACGCATAGCAGGGAATGGGTTTTGACCTCCTCTATAACCTAAGGTACGCGCTGAGGCAAAATTGTCAGGCCATGCTCCTTCTGTATTGTCCTCGTTGTAAATAGGAAGAATAGGAACTGCCGTATAAGCCGATTTCCAAGCACCGTATTCTGGAGCAAATTTCTCGGTATTGGTTGTGATAAAATTAGCACCCACTTTTAACCAATCATTCGCCTGAAAATCAACTCTAGCTCTAAAGTTAATTTTAGTGTATTCATTTTTCATATCGAGAATACCCTCTTGAGCTAAATAATTTCCTCCCATCGAATAGGTTGCCTTATTAGATCCTCCTGAAATATTAATCGAATGATTTTGAATTGCAGCTGGTCTCATAATTTCCTTATACCAGTTGGTGTTCACATCTGGAATATTTGGATTCACACGACTACGACCAAAAAGCTGCATTGCATTTAAGAGGTATTCAATATCAGGAGTAGATCCCGATTCCAATACCATTGTTGTAAACTGCTCAGCATTTGCCATCTTCAAAACGTTCTGTGCTAGCTGAGTACCATAGTAACCATCGTAAACCACTTGAGTTTCTTGATTTGCCTTACCTGATTTTGTTTCAATTAAAATTACACCATTCGCAGCTCGAACTCCATAAATGGCAGCTGATGACGCATCTTTTAAAACAGATACAGAATCGATATCAGATGGGTTTAAGAAATCGATATTGTTAAAGAACATTCCATCCACCACATATAATGGTGTTGAATTTCCTCCAACAGGATAAGAACCCACACCTCTCACTCGAATTGTTGGAGCTTCACCAGGAGCACCGCTAGATACAACTTGAAGTCCAGCTACTTTTCCCTGCAAAGCTTGCATTACTTGAGAAGATGGTGTTTTTTGGATCTCTTCTGATCCAACGGTACTAATAGATGATGTTAAATCCTTAACCTTCATTGTACCGTATCCAACAACAACTACTTCTGATAGATTAGTCGTATTGGTTTTCATTGTTACCTCTAAAGTGTCTGATTCAACAACAATAGATTGTGACTCAAATCCGATAGAAGAAAAGATAAGCGTATCACCTACACTTGCTTCAATTGTAAAGTTTCCATCAAAATCTGAAAATGCCCCTCTTTCAGTACCCTCTACTACAATACTCACACCTGGCAAACTCAAGCCATCATCTGAACTGATGATATGACCAGAAATGCTCTGTGCGAAAACAGTAGCAATACCCAAAAGAAACATTGTAATAAATAAATAGTTTGTTTTCATTTGAATTAATTGTTTAGTTATAAGTCCAAATGTATATAACTGACCTAGGAAACAAACGTAATGCATGGAACATCGCTACGTCATAAATCAATTAGTTATATCTATTTGATTTTTAATTACTTAAAAATAAGTTTAGATGAATGCAGAATTACAGAAAAACACAAATGACGTACTAATGAAGTAGGAATAAAGTAGTACTTTAAAGCGTCTTAATAAATTCGAAGATATTCTCCTCTTTTAGATCGAGCTTCTTTTTCAATCGAAAGCGATGTGTTTCAACTCCTCGAACGGTGATGTTCATAAGAGGAGCTATTTCTTTGTTGGAAAGATTCATTTTAATATAGGCACAAAGCTTTAAATCTTTAGGGGTAAGCTTATTGTTTATCTGTGCTAATTTCTTAAAGAACTCTTCGTGAACTTGGTTGAAGTTTCTCTCAAATAGCGCCCACTGATCCTTATCTTCAATCTCTTTATTGATTTGTCGAATCACTTTCTTTAACCAATACTCATTGTTGATGTACTCTCTGTTGTGAAGCAACTCATTTCTGAGATTCTGAAAAGCCTCATTTTTCTTTCCCAGTTCCATCGCTGAATCAGCGAGTCGTTTACTCTTCAATTTAAGCTCACTTTTAAGAGCATTTGCCTTGAGTTCCAAAAGCTTTTGCTGTGCTTCAATTTCTTTCTCTTCAAGGAGTAATTTTTGTTTACGATCAAAATCAGCTTTGATTTGAGCCTCTTTTCGCTTGAGTTTTCTTCTTTGATAAAGGTAGATTAGTCCAACAATCAATAAACCAATCAATGTGAATATAAAATAACCCAAGGTGGTCGCATACCAAGGAGGTAATACCTCAAAATTAAATTGTGAAGTTTCTGAATAATTTAAATTAGAGTTCACAACTCTGTATTCGAGATTGTAATTGCGTTCTTTGAGGTTTTCTAAAAACAGTTTATTAGTCGCTAAACTTTTCCACGAGTCCTCATGATGGAGCCTATACTGGTATTGATAGGCTTCGTTCTTAGGTGCTGTGAAATAAATTTCAATGGAATTGTTTCTATGGGGCAATTCTACTTCAAAATCGAGTGGGACTGTTTCTTGGTCCACAATAATTTTAGCTACACGCGCAGCTTGTAGCTTTAAGTCTTTTTCAAAGGTGTTTACATAAGAAAACCCATCGACAATATTGATAATCGTCTTGGAATTAACCTTGGTCAACAACTCTTTACCAATGAGAATTTTTTTGTGAATGATTGGATTTACAACGGAGACAGAAGCCGTATCTAAGATGTGTTCCTTAATAAAAATACCATTATTGTTTTTAATTCCCACTTGAGTTCCACTGGTCTCACTAAAGAGTATGGAACTATTAGGACCTATGGAATTGTTTAAGAGATCATCTTCTACCAACTCATCTAAAACTGCATCGTATTTCATCCAACCCGAATTCGTCTTAAAACGAATCCCTCCATTAACATTGACAATCTTTACGTTGTATTCAGAGCTTAAGCCTTTATTTTTGAAATTGATCATCTGATCAAATGATCCATCCTCATTTAATTTAAATCGATAGAGTCCTTTATAAGCATGAGCTGCCCAAATAACATAAGGAGTCTCGAATTCTACATATCGAAAAGGCATTGTAGTTTTACTTAAACGAGTAGAAATCCATCTCCCTTTTACTTTTTTGAGATGAGCTAAACCTATATAAGATCCAATCACATATTCATTGGGTCTATTTGGAAACGCCTTAAGAGTCCAACCTCCTGCAAAATCAGAAATTCGTTCAAAACTTTTTTCAGACACCAAAAAGGTTCCAGAATTATGACCACATATCAGCTCTCCATCTATCACTTTTAAAAACCAAACTTGTCCCTGTGATCCTTCTACAAAATGAAGCGTGTCATTTTGAACGAAATAGAGTCCAGTATTGGAACCTAGAAATAATTTACCTTGGTACTCGGTAACAGCGTAAACGACGCCCAATTGACCTGTCTTATCTGTGAAATAGCTTGGTTGATCGAGAAAAACCTTGGAAAGCCCATTGTCTAATGCTATCCAAAGTGTTTTATTATCAAAGGTTGAGTGATTGAGAACCGTATTGTTATCCAGACTGTTTTCTCTGTTAAAATGATAGAGAACAGATCCTTGATTAGAAGCTACATACAAACCGTTTTTAATAGTTCCAAATACCATTCTACCGTCGTCCAGAACACTAAAACTATTGAGTAAATCTTCCTTGATACGATCGTTGATTTCAGATTTAAACTCTTGAAGCCCCTCCTCTTTATTATACACAAAACAACCATTTAAGGAAGTTGTAATAAAAAGATTTGCTCCTTTTTTAGAAACGGATATAATATTTGATTCGTGAAGAATTTTATGGTCTACAACAGGAACGACAATATCATTACGGAGCATAAAAACTCCATTAGATTTTGTAGACAAATACAATTGATCCTCTACTACATTAATGGCTATAAGTAATGAGGGCAATTCAATAACACTTAATTGTTGATCTTTAAGCCTAAAGAGACGACCAAAAGACTGAAAGAAGACCTCATCACCAATTGATTTTATCTTCCAGATTTCTTGATCTTTGATTTGATCGAGTTCTAAAGAATTCTTTAAAGAAGTGTATTTTAAATCTCCGTAGATATCCCATTGCCAATACCCAAATTCTTCATAAGACCCTGTAAATATCTTATCTCCAAGAGCTAGAACTGAACGAATTACCGTTTTATTTGGAAGCTGGTATAAGTTCCAAACTAAACCATCAAATCTCAAAAGTCCCATGGTATTTGCCACATACACTGAACCATCATCAGCACGAGTGACTCCCCAGTTTTGATTGGAAGCTCCAATGGCATTTAATTCATAATTTTCAACTGGGAGTTGGAATTGTGAATAGGCCTTGATGGTAACTGCAAAAAACAACAATACACCAATGATTGTTGTTTTTATATTTTTTATGTTCCTTACACTTACCATCTTCAATAAAATATGACACAAAGATATTAGATATTAGACATTTCTATAGGGCTATTGGGGACTTATTTCATTTAATTAGAACCTATTTTATCATTTGAATTTCACTTCTTTCTGAAATTCCATTTTCATTAAAAGCTTCAATTGAAAAATAATAAGAGGTGTCTCGATCTAAACATCTCATAAAATGAGAATTGGTATCATAAAGAAGCCAAGATTGGTACAATTTATCAGGAGCTATTCCCCAACGAATATTATAGCCTTGAGCACCTTCAACAGCATCCCATGAAAAAGAAGCATCCCTGCGATCCGTTTGGCGATTTATTTCAAAGTTTGATACTGAATTCGGTTTCTCACCATAACCTAAACCAAAAACCCTAAGTTCAGACATCGCAAAATTTGCACCAGGAACTTTAATATTGTTATAGCGCACATATTTAGCATCGACAGGAGTGTCTAATTCAATATAGGCATTGGGTGTGTCTTTTTGACTTTTACTTCTATCGACTACTGTTTGCCAATGTGTTCCATCTTCAGATACCTCAATACTAAAACGATGCTTTAAGCCTTCTGTGCGTGTGTATATTCCTGACTCATAATCGTGAAAATTTAACTGAAAAGCGTATATTTTTCCTGATTGCTGCATTTCAATTTGAATCCATTGCTGGTCATCATTTGCCTGGGCAATCCAAAAAGACTTTGGGTTCTCATCTGTCAATACATTCGAAATAATAGCCCCCTGATCATTTTTTTCAAGTGGTAATTCTGTTACTTTAACCTCATCATCATTCGATGTGAATTTAATAACTTGAGAAAGTGAAGATGAAACTAGAACATTACCCTTATAGGAGAGTAGCATCCACCCATTGTGATGTCCAGATTTGGTAGGATGGTTAGATCCAAAACGAGGGTAATCTCCATAATCTGTATTGGTATACATCAGTCCCTCATCATCAAAATAAGTTGGGAACATGCAAAGACGACGCTCCCATTGTGAGTTTGAAGCTAAAGCCATTGTTGCAAAATGCCAATATTGTCCATTGGTTTGTTTTACAGTAATTCCATGACCTGCACCATTTGTAAATCCTCCAGGTTTAAAACTCATTGGATTGCTTTTCATATAGGTAAATGGTCCTAGTGGCGAGTCTCCAATATAAACCCCATCTGCATACACGTTAAATTGCGTACCTGGAGCAGCGTATTGCAAATAATACTTTCCGTTGTGTTTAGTCATGGAAGCTCCTTCCATATAGCCTTCCTTTAAAGTTGGATGAAAATTGTTTTCTCCAAATCGCTCCCAACCGTGTTCCTTTTCAACAAGATTAATCAAGTCTTTTCTAAGCCCTGTTTCTAAAAAACGATCCTCTCTATTGAGCATCTTTACACGAATAGGGTGAACGTTTGAAGATCCCCAGTACAAATAGGATTTCCCATCATCATCGATGAATAATTCAGAATCTTGAATGTTATTTGAAATAGATGCTGTAGGTTTCCACAATCCACTTTTAGGATCATCAGTATAGAGTATGCTTCCATAACCAGCAGGGTCTCCAGCAAAATACACTAGAGAATCCTTGTAATTAAAGGCAGTAGGAGCATTACTTCCTTCGAAATACCACTGTTGTGGCTTAATAAATTTCCAATGCACTAAATCTTTTGAATGCCAATAACCAAAAGATCGCGTAACGAACATATAGTACTCTCCTTTGAATTCAATGACGGCGGGATCGGCTCCTGAACGATACGAAATATTTCTGCTTGAATTGTAAACCATATAGCTATAATCAATGTCAATAGGATTGCAATAGGTTGTTCCCTGATAATCTGTATAAGTAATCGTATCATCGGATTCTTTTGTAGAACAGGATATGCTCATCATACCTATGACAAACAAAATAAATAGTTTGTTCTTCATCTTAGCGTTCAATTAATTTATCGGATCTTCCTCTTAATTTTTCAAAGTTTTTATAGGCGCGATCTACTTTTTCTTTTGGAGTCTTCTTAAATTCATTATCAGTTACACCGTACTGAGCCTGCAATTCTTTTAATCGAGCATGTAGTTGTGATTGAACCTCAGCATACTGCTTGTCTCCGTAAAGATTGTTTGCCTCTGTAGGGTCCTTTTCTAAATCGTATAGCTCCCATTGATCATTGTCGTCGTAAAAATGCATCAATTTATAGCGATCCGTTCTCACGCCGTAATGACGTTTAACCATATGAAAGGCTGGAAAATCGTAGTAGTGATAATAGATTGCATCTCTAAATACTCCTTCAGAATTATTTTCAACTAATGATTTGAGTGATTTTCCTTGAAAATCTTCAGGAATTGGAACCCCTGCATAATCTAAAAAGGTAGGAGCAAAATCCAAGTTTTGAGTCATATCTTCAATCACGGTACCTGCTTTTATTCCTTTTGGGTATCTCATCACCATGGGCATTTCAAGAGAAGGCTCATACATAAAGCGCTTGTCAAACCATCCATTTTCTCCTAAATAAAAACCCTGATCAGTTGTGTAAATAACAATCGTATTCTCAGCTAATCCAGATTCGTCTAAATAGTCTAAAAGGGCTCCTACTCCATCATCAACAGCCCTAATGGTTGCTAAATAATCTTGCATATAGCGTTGAAACTTCCACTCAGCAAGTGCTTTACCACTGAGATTCGCCTTGTGAAAAGCGTTGTTCTTAGGTAAGTAAGCAGCATCCCAAATAGCTCTTTGCTCCTCATTCATTCTAGTAAAATCTCTAGTCCAAGGATTGTGTGCTAGTTCAGTAGATCCGTATTCCTTGCTCATACGAAGATCATGTCCCTCGTACATATCGTTGTAGATGGTTTGTAATTGATCTTCTGAAGCCTCTTGCTTTTCAAAATGACGATAATAGCTATCTGGTATCGGAAATTGAATTGAATCAAATAAATGAAGGTAACGAAGTGGTGGCATCCAGTTTCGGTGTGGTGCCTTGTGATGAACCATCATCATAATTGGTTTACCAGAATCTTTATTCTCCTTTAAGAAGTTAAGTGCCTTTTCTGTGATTATATCAGTGGCGTATCCTGTTTCGATAATCGTATCGTATTTCTTATCCTTAGAATTAGATTCGTGAATAAACTCAGGGTTGTAATAATTCCCCTGATCGTTTAAAATATCCCAAGAATCAAATCCCTGTGGAGCTCCTCCAATATGCCACTTTCCAAAAAGAGCGGTCGTATAGTTATTCTTCTGAAGCATTTTTGGAAAGGTACGCTGATTATTATCAAACTGTTCCCCATTCATCCTAAAACCATTGATATGAGAATGTAATCCTGTCAATACAACAGCTCTACTTGGTCCACAAAGAGAATTTGTGCAATAGTTGCGTTTAAACAGTGCTCCTTCTCTAGCGATACGATCAATATTAGGAGTTGGAGCTAATTGGCTTACAGGGTGACCATAGGCGCTAATGGCTTGCTGAGCGTGATCATCTGCCATGATATAAATAATATTTGGTGCTTGAGAGGCTTCTTGATCTTTATCGTTACATGAATAGACAAAGAATAAACTCATAAACAATCCAAAAGACAATAATTTCTTCATTAAATTAATTTTAAGGGGTGACGTAGTTGTTTAGTTCAAGGACTTATATAAAAAATCCTTTATTAATAGTAGCTGCAAATTATAAATTAAAAAACCATATTTATAAAAATAGCTTAAATGAAGTAGTTATGTAGTACTATATCATTTCTTTAAAATTACATAAAATCAAACTTTTAAATGGATTCAAAGCAACTTTTGACTTTAGAGATTAGATTCATAAAACTGCTATATCTAGTACTACTTTAATACTTCAACACAAATAATTATTTTATTGCTGTACTTAAAATCTTATATTTAGTAATTCAACAAAACAACTGCCTATTAACTTTACTATTGAACAACTAATGAAACTCAAAACCCTTAGCTTCCTGCTTTTATGGAGCATCCCCCTTTTAGGATTATCACAAGAATGGACTCCATTATTTAACGGCAAAAATTTTAACGGTTGGGAAAAACTAGGTGGAAATGCCACCTACCAAATTAATGGCAATACCATTACAGGTATTTCAAAAATGGGAACTCCTAATACCTTTTTAGCGACTAAAAAAACCTATGGTGATTTTATACTCGAACTCGATCTCAAAGTAGATCAGGGATTGAATTCAGGAATACAAATAAGATCATTAAGCACTAAAGACTACAACAATTACAGAGTTCACGGATATCAAGTTGAAATTGATCCCAGCCAGCGAAAGTGGTCTGGAGGACTCTACGATGAAGCTCGAAGAGGATGGCTCTACCCTCTTTCACTTAATCCAAAAGGAGCAGAAGCATTCAGACATGGAGAGTGGAATCACTATCGAATAGAAGCCATTGGAAACAACATTAAAGTATGGGTAAACGGAATACAAACAGCTCATATTGTAGACGATATGACTGATGAAGGTTTTATCGCCTTACAAGTGCACTCCATACACGATGAATCACTCGATGGATTAACTGTATCTTGGAGGGATATTAAAATTGCAACTAAGGATGTCTCTACCTATCAAATGAGTGATGACCCACAGGTTCCTCAGGTGAATTACCTAAAAAATCAATTGACCGATCTCGAAAAAAGAAAAGGTTGGAGATTGCTTTGGGATGGTAAGTCAACCGATGGATGGATCAGTGCTAAAGCCGATCATTTTCCTAAAATGGGTTGGGAAATCAAAGATGGTGTTCTTACGGTTCTCGAATCAGGAGGTGGTGAAGCCGAGCACGGAGGAGACATCGTTACCGTTGACAACTTCAGAAACTTTGAACTCTCCTTAGAATTTAAAATTACCGAGGGTGCTAATTCAGGAATCAAATATTTTGTGGACCCAAGTCTAAATAAAGGCAAGGGATCTGCTATTGGACTCGAATATCAACTTCTCGACAATGAAAAGCATCCTGACGCTAAAATGGGAATTAAAGGTAATCGCACCCTAGGATCACTCTATGATTTAATTCCAGCCCACAACCTTTCAGAAGATAGTTCCTACTTGAGATTCAAAGGAGTCAATGAGTGGAATAGAGCCAGAATTAAAGTAGTTGATGGAGCTGTTGAACACTGGTTAAACGGAGTAAAGATTGTGGAATACAACCGTTTTACTCAAATTTTTGTAAGCCTAGTTAACTACAGCAAATACAAAGTATATCCTGGTTTTGGACAGGCTAATGAAGGTAAGATACTCCTTCAAGATCACGGAAATCAAGTATCTTTTAGATCAATCAAAATAAGAGAATTTTAAGATGAGCAGAAGAACCTTTATCAAACAGACCGCTCTTGGAGCAACTGCCTTAAGCATCGCTCCATCACTGATGAGTATGAGTAAAAGCAGTTACAATCGCATCCTTGGAGCAAATGATCGAATTCACATTGGATTTATTGGACTCGGAAGACGTTATCCTGCCTATATTCCATCATTACTAAACAAGGACAACAATGTACATCTGTCTTATCTCTGTGATGTTATGCAATCACAAATCGATAAGCGCCAAGCAGAATTAAAAGAAAAGTTGGATTATATGCCAACAGCTACCGATGATATACGAACCGTTTTAGATGACAAAGAGGTTGATGCAATTTTTAACGCTACTCCTGATCACTGGCATACTCCAGGAACGCTGATGGCTTTAGAGGCAGGTAAACACGTTTACGTTGAAAAACCTTGTTCTCATACTATGGAAGAGAATGAGCTCATTGTTGCTGCTCAAAAAAAGCATGGAAAATTCGTTCAAATGGGGAACCAACAACGCTCATCGGACTACACCATTAAACTTGTGCAAGACATTGCAGATGGTGCAATTGGTACGCCTTATAAAGCAGTTGCATTTTACAGAAATCAGAGAGGTCGCGTTCCTAATCAACAAGCTGCTCCTATTCCTGAGGGTTTAAACTGGGAACTCTTTCAAGGTCCTGCACCTAGAAGAGCCTATACCTCAGAAACCTGGGATTACAATTGGCATTGGTACGGTTGGGATTACGGAACTGCAGAAGCTGGAAATAACGCAACTCACGAATTGGATATCGCTCGTTGGGCACTAGGAGTTGAATTCCCTAAATCTGTTTCTATAGATGGTGGAAAACACCATTTTATAGACGATGGATGGGAAATGTACGACACCATGGAGGCCAAATTTAAGTTTGAAAATAACAAGACCATCGTTTGGGATGGCAAGAGTCGAAACAATTATGACACCTATGGTGGAGGAAGAGGAACTGTGATTTACGGTAGTGAAGGTTCTGCCTTTGTCAATCGATCCAGATGGGCCTTATTCGATCGCAATGGAAAACAAGTGAGCGGCGCTGATTCAGAGGCAAAAGAAACTGGAGTACAATTGGGTGGTGAGGGTGAAATGTCTACAGCCCATGTAGATAATTTCTTTAATACCATTAGAGGTAAAGCAAGCTTAAATGCACCTATCGATGACGCAGCTGTTTCTATGGCCATGGTTCATTACATCAATTTAGCATATCGTGTTGGAGAAGATTTCAACATCAATGCAGATGGTAGCATTGACCATAAAAAAGCTATGAAGCTATGGAGTAGAGATTACGAGAATGGCTGGAAACCAAAACTATAATAGAGAATAATGAAACATATCAATCGAAAAGATTTTTTAAAAAAGACAGGAGTCGCTGCCACAGGAGCTCTTGTACTACCTCATCTGAGCTTTGCTAAATCCATCAACCTCAACGCTACTGTAAGTGTTGGAGTCATTGGAACGGGAATAAGAGGCCAAGAGCTCACTAAACTCATCAACAACATCGATCAGATGCAGGTCATTGCTTGCTGTGATGTCTTAGATTTTAGATTAAAAGAAGGCGTTGAGGCTGTCGAAGGCAAAAAGCCAAAAGCCTATAGCGATTATAGAAAATTACTCGAAAACAAGGATGTAGATGCGGTGATCATTACCGCTCCACTTCATTTGCACTCTGAGATTGCCATCGCTGCTCTAGATGCTGGTAAGCACGTCTATTGCGAAAAGACAATGGCCAAGGGAATTGAGGGAACTCAAAATCTCGTTAAAGCTGTTAGAAATTCCAATACAACTTTTCAAGTGGGACATCAATACCACCAATCGAGAATGTACGTCGCACTTAAACAAATGATCGATGAAGGCAAAATCGGAAAACTAGTTTCTCTTGAATCCCAGTGGAATAGAAATGGCAATTGGAGAAGACCGATCCCCTCTCCAGAATTTGAACGTCAAATCAACTGGAGAATGTATCGTGATTACTCTTACGGTCTTCTTGCTGAACTTAGCTCTCATCATATTGATTTCACCAACTGGGCACTCGAAGACCATCCAGAAAAAGTGGTAGGAATGGGCGGTATTGACTACTGGAAGGACGGTAGAGAAACCTATGACAATATTCACTTAACTTACGGCTATAAAAGTGGTTTTAAAGCCTCCTTTACTTGTTTAACTGCAAATGCATACGAAGGATACAGAATCATCATCAAAGGCGATCAAGGAAGCTTAATTGCCTATATGACCGAAGCCTTCTTTTATCCAGAAGGAAAAGAAGAAGAAAAAATCACTGGTACCGTGGACGGATACTCAGGAGCGACCATTGGTTGGACCAAGAATAAGGGAATTCCACTGAATCTTGACAATACGGATCCCACCATCCATTCCCTAAGAGATTTTAGAAATAATATTTGGGACCATAAATTACCGCTCTCCAATATTCACTCTGGAGCTCAAACAGCCTATGCAGTTGAAATGGGAATTCAAGCAATGGATTCAGGAAATACCATTCACTGGGATGACAATACAATGATCTATTGATTAAAACTTCAACTGAGCTATCAGTGGATAATGATCCGATGGATAACTAATTCCATAGGTTTCAATTAGGGTTAAAAAGCTTTTGACCCTAATCCCTTCACTGACAAAAATATAATCAATTCTTCGATCAGCATCTTTAGTGATATCAAATCCATTAAAGGTCTTATTGAAATTTGACTTGAGTTTTTGAGCCACTAAAAGAGCGTCGCTAAGCTTTGATTGTAAATTTTTAATTGCTGTATGATCATCGTTTAAGTTAAGGTCTCCCTGTACGATATAGGGTTCCTCATGGATATTTAATTCATTTACTTTTGAGAGAATTAAATCAATAGAATTGATACGTGCCTGCTCTCCTAGATGATCAAAATGCGTATTAAAAACCCAAAAGATTTTTCCTGATTGATCTTTTAATCGCACATAAGAACAGACTCTATTTAGAGCCGCATCCCATCCTTTTGAGGGGATGTTTGGAGTTTCAGAGAGCCAAAAGGTCCCACCTTCCAATTTTTCAAAGAGATCTCTCTTGTAAAAAACAGCTGAATACTCGCCTTTGTGAGCTCCGTCATCTCGACCAACTCCTTCCATCTCAAAATTTGAAAAAGCTTTTTTTAAATCCTCAATTTGATTGGGCATTCCCTCTTGGATTCCAAATACTGATACTCCAGACGATTTAATTTGCTCAAAGATTTTAGATTTTCGAACAGACCATGGATCTGAGTTCTTAGCGGTATAATCCAAGCGAATATTATAGGTCATGATCTTGTGTTGAGCATTCATTTGAATACTAAAAACACAGAGCATTGTGATGAGAATTAGTTGTTTAATGAAGTTCATTATCTAGATATGGTTTTTGTAATATGTGTATCCTTTACGATTGTTGATTTAAAGAAATCAAAAACATCGGTTAAATCTCCAAATGGTATCCCTGAGATTTCATGACGGCCTTTCTCATAGGTATAAAAGAGATAGGATGTTCCTAAGAGGCTCAATCGATCCACAATCTTATCGGATCCATTGAGCACTAAATAACCTGCATCTTTAGGATTGCAATAATGATGTGCTGCTTTAGAATAAGGAACTAAATTATCTGCAATTCCGTGAAAGAGTACTGAAGGAACAGCTGTCTTAGAAGTGATTTCATCTAGGTTGACAAGAGCTCCAGCCAAAGAAAACACTCCAGCAAATGAAATCTGATCATAGGCCCCATCTAAATAATACTTAGGCATATAAACAGCAGAGAGAATGGCCTCTGCTCCTGCTGAAGATCCTCCAGCGATTATTTTATCTGTATCGATATGTAAATCATCACTGTGATCTATTAAAAACGATACCGCATCCATATAATCAATAGCAGCTTGTTTGAAGGTTTCTTTCTTTTCAGCAGCTGGACAATCACATCCAAAATAGGTTGCTGTTCCTTTTCGAAGTAAGCGATAGGAAATGGAGACAGCCACAAATCCTTGCTCAGCAGCAGTTTCACATAATTTTGTTTCATTTTGATTATCCCTCACTCCTCCAGAGAATCCCCCTCCGTGCATCCATACAAGGGTTGGCAACTTTTCTGATTTAGAGCTAAATTCAGGTGAGTAGACGTCTAATTGTAATTCTTGACCATCCTTTGTAGCATAGGTATAGGTCTTCTTTTGTTGTGCTAAGAGCAGGGTACTAAAGCTAAATAAAAGCACCCCTACAGATATCTTTAATTTCATTTGTAAGTTTTTAACTAAAGTAATCCTTTTAAGGGCTTCATTCAAATGAATTCCTACGTCATTACTACGCTAATTCAATTGAATTTCTTCATTTAAGCTTGGAATAGCAATAGAACTCCACTGTTTTTTTGATTCTAAGAGCTCTTTAAATGCTTTACTGGAACTAGGTTCACCGTGAATTAAAAAACACTTCTGAGGTGGGCTTTCGAGTTCAGAGAGCCAATCGAATAACTCTGATTGATCTCCGTGTCCTGAGAATTGACTCAGATTTTTAATTTGAGCTCGAACCTCATAATACTTCCCTCTTATTTTAATACTGTTAATACCTTCAAGCAAATCCCTTCCCCTAGTTCCCTCAGCTTGATATCCAGTAAGCATAATGGTTGTTGACTTTTTAGCACTAAAAGCCTGTAAATAGGTAAGCATTCTACCTCCTGTTAGCATTCCAGAACCTGCAACCACAATTTTTTTAGAAGCTGAGTCGATGACTTCCCAAGTCTGTGCATAATCTTCAACGATTTCAAATGCATCAATAAATGAGTATAAATCAGGTTCACTTATGTGATGATAGGAGTTGTGAGTTTTAAAAACTTCTAAAACTTTAGTAGCCATTGGACTATCCATCACTAAATCGATATTCGGAAGCGCCCCCTCTTCTTTTAGTTTCCAGAGCAAGTACATCATCAGCTGCGTTCGTTCAATCGCAAAACTAGGCAGTAATATGACCTTACCTCCTTTTGAAAAATGTCCCAGTACTTCTCTTTTAAATTCCTCATAAGGAGCACCCTGAGGATGCAAACGATCTCCATAAGTCGTTTCCATAAACAGGTAATCGGCTTTTAATGGTTTTTTATAAGGGTTTAACAAAAAATCTGATTTTCTACCTAAATCACCTGAAAACACCAATCGTATGGATTGAAGTTCCAGTTCAATAAAACAGGAGCCAATAATGTGTCCATTGTATTGAAAACGAACACTTATCCCCTCAAATAAATCAATCCACTCTCCTTCATTGACAACTCTCATTAAAGGTAGTGTCTGTTGAACGTCTTTTGAAGTATAGAGGGGTTTAGCAATAGGGTGTTTCGAATACCCTTCCCGATTGGCCTGCTGGGCTTCTTCCTCCATAATTTTAGCTGAGTCAGAAATTACAATTTCAGTGAGTGCTAAGGTTGGAGAAGTCCCCAAAACTCTTCCTTTAAAGCCCTGCTGTACTAGCTTTGGCAAATAACTTGAATGATCTAAATGACCATGAGTAAGAAGTACTAAATCAACCTGATCAATATCGATAGGTAAGGGTTCCCAATTGAGCAAACGCAATTCCTTCAGACCTTGAAACATCCCACAATCGATCATGATTTGATGTCCTAGAGCTTTAACTAAGAATTTAGAGCCGGTTACGGTTCCTGCCCCTCCTAAGAATTTAATATCAATGTTTGATGGTTCCATTAGATGATAAATAACACACAAAACGACATTCTTCTACTACTCTGTCAATTCTATTTTTAGAAAGTCCAATTTTATCCAATAATCCTCGATCTTTATTGAGCTGACTACAGAGTACTACATCCATCTGCAACAACTGTTGCTTTTCATCTTGAGAAAGACTCGAAAGTGTGGTAATGGGATACAATTGATGTTTATCTACTAGAATTTTAAGTGAAAAATCCAATGGATAATTCCAAGAAATCAATTTCATATGACAACAACGCGCATAATCAATGGCGTCCTTAGTAAAACGAGTATTAGTGACTACCCATTGTTTAAAGGATTGATACTGCTGCTTTTTTTGAGTGTCAAATCCATTGACAACATCCATAAATCGGGATTGTAAATAAAGAGGATCCTTGACATTACACACTCGAGTACGATCAGAGTGAAACTTGCATTCAATAAGATATAAGGAATCCTTTTTCTGTGCTAAAATATCGATCTCATGACTGATGCATTGACCCGTTAAATATTGATTGAGCTCAGAAGTAAATCCCTCTCTAATTAAAAGTTCATTGATGTATTTTTCAAATGGAAAACCAGAGGGCCCTAATTCAAATAGAGCCTTTTTAATCTTGTATCGAGCTCCGTAAAAAGACGAGTGCTCCAAAAGCATCTCATAGGCTAAATCGTATATTTCTTCAGTTGTAATGGACGGGTATAACAATCCATTGATACGTTTGATGATCGAACCAATAATCGATGCTGAAGCTCCAGAAAAGGAAAGAGAATTTCGAAGTTTTTCCTCATCGTACACAACACGGTCACCAGATGATTTGACTATATTTAATTTAGATCTAGCCATAGAAGCTTTGTTCAATCATATCCATAAGATACAAAAATAACTTCAAATTATTTTATTGAAATGAGAGCATTGAGATTACTTTCGAAGTGAGGCTGCAATCAGCTCTTTGTATTTGGTAGCACTCCAACCATGAGATCTATCTAAGTAGTATACTTCAATTCCTAAATCATCACCAGTGTAAGACTTGTTTTTGTAATCATCACCTAAAAATCTGAGATCAAAAGAACCGTTTTCTATCAGTTCATATAGCTCATTTTCAAGCGTATAAGGAATGACACGATCAATAAATTTAATCGATTCCAATAGATCCTTACGCTCTTTAGTTGAAAAGATTGGTTTTAATTTTTCAGGACGCTCTACAGTTGGATCCGTTTGTAAAAACACCACAAATTCTTCACAGAGTTCCTTACAAGTTCTAAACATCTGAATATAGCCTGGGTGAACTACATCAAAATTTCCAGCAACAAATCCCCTTTTGTAAGCTTTTTTCATAAGCTAAAGATAAAACTTAATAGGATCCAATCTCTGAATCCATCCAATTCAATCGATTGGACAGAAAATTTCGTAATTGATTGATTCGATCGTTATAGTCAAATGATAGGATGGGCCAACGATTGTAGTTTCGTTCGATTGCTCCATTTTCAATGAGGTAAGTAGCTGTTTGATCAACTAGACCAAGTATCTGATCATCACTAAAAACACTTGCTCTAAGTGCAAACCATCTCGTTTTTAACTGTGATTTAAATTGAGGATCCTGCATCAATCGTTTCCACCAAAAATGTACTAACCACAAATCATTTGGTTCAAAGTCATTGTAATTAATAATCCAATTGTCATCAGGTACTCGACCACCAATATTATATGCAATGTTCAAATCCCAAATGGGTCCCATTTTAAGTTTTCCTCCTTTATCTTTATGCATATAGGTGCTCAAACGATAACCATCGACGTTTTTAGTGAGTTCATTGATGATAAAATAATCCACAAAACTCTCTACATCAATATAATTGGTATACGTTCTACTATCACTAGTAAAATCATCGTTGAGTAAAGCGAGTTCAAACTCGTGAATATAGTTCTGAATATACGATTTTTGTTGATCACTAATTCGATCGGCTTTTGGATATTCGTATAAAAAGTAAGTTTCTTGAGAAGTTTTCGCTCCATAGGGTTCTGAATTCAATGGCGCTCCAAAAGTATCAAAAGCGGATCTAAAAGAATTGTCTTGAGAGTACTTTGCATCGTCTCCCCAATTGTTTAAATAGTACTCCAAGGGTTGACCTGGAGCAACATCTCCACCAGCCGTTTTATCAATTTTTAAGATATAACCTCCTGTTATATTCAATTCATCATTCTCATTAGGAAGCAAATCATCGACATCAATTCGGTCTCCATCTTCCTTTAGCTTTTCCATAAACAAGTAGACTCCCTTGTATTTACCATTGATTTCAAGGTCTACAAAGGTACTTCTAGAGGCGTAATGTCCCATAGCTGCATACCATTTATATCCCAAATAATGATGTAAGAAAGTAGCGTCCCAAACCCAATTATCTGTAACATTTAACACTTGGCCAGTAAACATAAAGTCTTCTCCAAGGGGATAATCTAACAATTGAATATCGGTATCTGCACCAGAGGCATCCCAAGCTTCAATTCCATAGGATTTCTTATCAGACAATCTAAATGAAGTAGACCCCCTATACTCAATACCAATGTTTGATTCAAGCGTTTTAATCTTGTTTTCAAAAAGTTTTAAAACTGCAGGTACTTTTGGCTCATTTTGGATAACTTCAGCTACTTCTATCTTGAAATAAGGCAATTGGCTTCCACTAATATCGACAGCAAAAACTTCTTCACTATTTTTAGTATCATCAACATCTTTGGCACAACCAAATAGCAGTAGCCCAACTAAAAGAAAAAGGATTTTATTCAATTCAATACAATTTAACTTATTCGAGTAAGGGTTTCTGGTCTCATATTGAGCATGGATGCTAAATACTTTTTTGGAATGCGATCAAATAAGGTTGGAGGAGTTATTTTAATAAAAAACTCATAGCGATCCTTTGCATTTGGGATACGTGCTAAATAAGATCTTATTTCAGAATTTGAATAGTATTGTTCGATCGTTTTTCTGTAAACAGTATTGATCTTTGGAAAATTTGCAATAGCGTAATTTAAATCCTCATAGTTAAAACACTCAAATTCACAGTGCTCTAAACACTGGATATTTTCAAGTGCTGGTGACTGTGAAAAGAATCCTTGAACAGAGGTAACCAATGAATTTTCAGCACAAATCCAAGTTGTAATTTGCTTGTTGTCATGATCAAAATAGGCACGTACCAATCCCTGAGTTAAAAAGAAAAACTGATTACAAACTTCTCCAGACTTAATAATTACATCACCTTTAGAAAATGATTTTCGAATCATTTTAGAAGTAACAAAATTTCTAGCCTCCTCACAAAGTTCGATTTGACTTCCTATTTGCTCTAAAAAATATACTTTATTTTTATATTCCTCCATCTAGTATAAAAGTATAAAAAAGTACTTGAGTTAAAAAGGAAATATAAAACTAAATTGATATTTATCACTTATTTGTCATTTCTGAGATCCAGGAACTAATTCGTTGGCACTTATAATAGATTCTACGACGGCGTGGATATGAACGGCCAAACACTTCCTGTGGGAACCTATTACTACATCCTCAAAGTGATTGCTAATGGAAGTGAAGAAAACTTTAAAGGATTCTTATACATCAACAGATAATAATTAAGCATAAAAAAAGCGAGTAGTTAACTCGCTTTTATAGTTTAAGTTTGGTAGTGAAAGACTACTTGACGATAATAAATTCAGAGCGTCTGTTCTTTCTATTTTCTTCTTTAGAACATGAATTACATTGATCTAACAATTGTGATTCTCCATATCCTTTATAAGTCATTTGAGAAGCTTTAGCCCCTAATCCAATTAAGTAATCATAGGTGCTTTTTGCTCTCTTGTCAGATAAGATTTGATTGTATGCAGCAGTACCAATTGGATCGGTATGCGAACGAATCTCTATTTTTAAATCAGGATATTGAATCAATACTTCTGCAATTTTAGCAAGGTCTTCTGCTGATTCTTTAGCAATATTCCATTTATCAAAATCGAAATGAATCATTTCAATTTCAAAGAATTTCGCTAAATCATCACCTACTGAAAGAGATTCTATACTCTTTTTAAGTTCAATATCGCCTAAATCAACAATACCAAATGGCTTTGAAGAAAGTTCGATTTCTTGAGACTCATATCCCTCTTTATCTAAAGCTAAAACAAGCTTAGAGGCTGAAGAAAAATCAAATTTGAACTGACCATCTTCAGAGGTGTGATTTGAAATCGGATCAGCTTCTAAATTATTTAAATTTAGCGCCACTTCTGAAAGTGGTGTTCCCTGATACACAACACGTCCTACAATTTGCCCTTTAGGAGTAAAATCCAAGGTTTTATCGTGTTTAAACACATAGATGTCATCAGAAGATTCTCCTGCTCTGTTAGAGGCTAAAAATCCGTGTGATGGCTCACAGTAAATCAATGAAAAATCATCTTGATTTGAATTATAGTTTGAACCTAAATTAACAAGTACAGGTTGAGCTGCATCTACATCAATTCCAAATAAATCAAATCCTCCATATCCTTTATGTCCATCTGAAGAAAAAATCAATTGATCCAAAGGAGTCACCTGAGGAAAACTCTCTCTACCAATGGTGTTTACAGATGCACCTAAATTTCTAGGTTCTGCAAAATTACCCTCTGAATCAATAGATACCACATAAATATCTGAAGATCCGAATCCTCCAGGACGATCAGAACTAAAGTACATTTTAGTTCCGTCTGAATTCAATGCTGGGTGAGCGGTATTGAACCCTTCACCGTTGAACGGTAAAGCACCTTGATGAATCCAACGCTTTCCTTTTTTGTTAAACTGATGAATTTTTAGAATCTCAACCGTTTCATCTTCACTCGATGTAGTTCCATTTCCTCCCAGGGTCAAATACAGACGTTGACCACTTGGATCGATCGCCACTGAACCCTCATGGTATACGGATAATCTTGGAAAAACAATTTCTTCCTCATAAGCCTCATTGAGAGACTTTCTGTAAAGAGTGTAGAGATTTTTCCCTGACCATTGATCTCCTTGCTTCTCAATATTTCTATTAGAGATAAAATATAAGGATTGATTATTTACAAGCGCAGGATATTCACTTAAATTGGTATTTAAGGTTGGTTCTGATTCAATTAGAGGTACTTCATTGAAATAATCACTGTAAGTTGCAATTTCAGAAGCATTCGGTGTATCTGAAAACTTATCGTAATAATGCGCTGCTTTTGTATCTAATCCAGCTGCCTCTAGCGACTTTGCATATCTTAAATAATAGATCGCAGCAACCGAAGTTGATTTATTGATATAACTTTCAAAATGTGGAACTGCATTCACATATTGAGAATTAAAATAGAAGGCATCTGCAAGTCTTCTGTGAATGTCTTGTGAATCGTATCCTTTACTTAAAAGGTTGCTGTAAAGCTGTGCTGCTTCGTTGTATGCTTTAGATTGATATAATTCATCAGCTGTAGACTGATTTTGAGCCATCATAAACTGCGAGCTCAAAAGTAATGTCGTTACGTATATGTATTTTTTAATTCCTTTCATCTTAGAAAAATCTTGGAGATTGAAGTTTTAATTTATTGAGTATAGAGAATTCATATCGAAGAAATAATTCATGTGAACCCTTATTAAATTGCTGGAGCGCAGTAGTTTCTCTATCGTAACTATAACCAATTAACACTTGTGGACTCAACTGAAACGCTGTCATCACAGAATAAGCAGAATCAAAACGATAGGTCAATCCTAATTGAACTTTTTCTTGTATTAAGAAATTACCTGATATATCAAATTGTTGAATTATGTTCGGTACAGATCGATAAAAGACCGTCGGCTTAAACTTTAACTGCGGGCTTAAATCGAAGACATATCCTGCGGATAAGTATAAGTGACTCCAATCCTCTGCAGTAAAATTTGCAGTATCGTAGTGCTTATTTTGAAATAAATAAGGAATTGAACCACCTACGAATAATCGATCCGTGTAGTAAAAGAAACCAACTCCGAAATTGGCAACAAATGGACGATCGATATTAGCGTACAAATACGCGTCATCTTGGTACTGATTAATTCCTGATAAATCAACATCAAGTTTATCTAGGGTTCCTTTGATACCAAAGGCTAATTTCCCGACTAAACCTAATTGTAAGTGATAGGACCAATCTAGATTCAAAGTTGTTGAACGAATCGGACCAACTGCCTCCGTTATCGCATTAAATCCAAGTCCAACCTTTTGATTGTCTAAAAGTGTTTGAAATCCTACATATGAAGTCTTTGGAGCTCCTTCCATCTCCACCCATTGAGATCGATGATGCATATAAAGACTACTGACCCCTCTAGACCCTGTATATGCAGGATTAAATAGCGCTGGGTTGAACATGTACTGTGAGAACAATGTCTCTTGTTGTGCAAATGACGTTTGCACAACAAAAATGATTAAAATATATCTAAAAAACTTCATGTTTATCTATTTAAATAAAGGTATCCTTGTTTTGATCTGTAAACTCCATCTTCGTTGTATTTGAGTACGTAGTAATACACTCCAGCTGGAAGCGATCCACCACCGTTCTTGTACCCTCTGAAGAAGTTTCCGTTAATTCCATAACCATCAGTCTCATACACTTGAGATCCCCATCGGTTAAAGATTTTGAGATTGTTATCTGGATAAAGTTCAATGTTTCTAATGACAAATACATCGTGAAGACCATCTCCGTTAGGAGTCATACCGTTGTATACTTCTAAAGCGCCACTCTTAATTACTGAGCGCTTATTCGACTCTAAATAATCAGGAATTCCATTCCCATTGGCATCCAATGCATCCTCATCAGAGGCATCATTATTCGCATCTGGGAATTCTTCTATCGTAGGTATTCCATCACCGTCATCATCTGGATCTAAGAAATTCTCAATTCCATCTCCATCCGTATCCTCATACAACTCTCCTCCGTTTTCTAAACTATCGCCATCACAATCCATCATATTCCAAATAGCGATATTTTCAATAACAGATTGATGTGCTCTAATTAATGAACATGGATCCATAGGGTTCGTTCCATCATTGACTTCCATGCCATCCAATACACCGTCTTTATCTGTATCAGGATCTCTTGGATTTGTCCCTATGTTTTTCTCCTCTTGATTTGATAACAAATCAGAATCACAGTCTGCATTCTTCCAAGCATCACTTGGTTCAACAGTTTGATGCGAAGGCACGTAAGAACAAAAATCCATAGGATCGGTACCATCATTAACTTCTGTCCCATCCAATACACCATCACCGTCAGTATCTGGATTCATTACATCAGTAGATCCTGAACCAATTGGTTCTTCTTTATTTTGAAGACCGTCATTATCACAATCTAATTCACCCCACGCTTCCGATGGCGTTACAGATATTGAAACTGATTTAAATTCACAAGGATCATTAGGATTGGTTTGATCGTTCACCTCATCATTATCAGTTACACCATCTCCATCCGTATCAGGATTTGCTGGATCGGTTCCGTTCTCAATTTCTTTCTCATTAGGTAAACCATCGTTATCACAGTCTAAAGTACCCCAAGCTTCAGTTGGTGTCATTGTTTGACTTGCAATTTCATAAGAACATGGATCTAATGGATCTGTACCATCAGTAACTTCATCTTGATCCGTTACACCATCTCCATCAGTATCTTTATCAAATGGATTAGTTCCTTCTTTCTTTTCCTCTTTGTTTGGTAATCCATCATTATCACAATCTAAGTTATCCCAAGCTTCGGTTGGAGTCACTGTTTGATGTGAGAGAATCAAAGAACAAGGATCTGCAGGATCAGTTCCGTCAAAATTAAACTCCTGTCCATCAAGAACTCCGTCACCATCAGAATCTGGATTCATAGGATCAGTTCCTGATTTATTAATTTCATCATTATTTGTAATACCATCATTATCACAATCTAAGGCTCCCCAAACTGAAGTTGCATTCGAAGCGATGCGACTCGTTCCCCAAACACAAGAATCATATGGTTTTGGATCCGTACCATTTGGATCACCATCACCATCACAATCTAAAGCTTTCCATGCATCTGTTGCATTAGTTGGATCTTGACTTGAACTAAATACGCAAGAATCATTTGGATCTGTATCGGTCTCATTTGGATCTCCATCACCATCGCAATCTGCTGCCTTCCATGCTGAGGAAGCATTTGCAACTACTTGTGAATCTCCATAGGTACACTGATCTTTTGGATCAGGATCCGTTCCGTTTGGATCACCATCACCATCACAGTCTGCTGCCTTCCATGCTGAAGAAGCATTTGCAACTACTTGTGAATCTCCATAAGCACACTGATCTTTTGGATCAGGATCCGTTCCGTTTGGATCGCCATCACCATCACAGTCTAACAAATCCCAAGCAGAAGTTGGCGTCACTGTTTGACTAAAAATTATAAAATCACAAGGATCATCAGGATCTGTTCCATCTGAAAGCTCCTTCGAATCTATAACTCCATCACCATCTCTATCTTCATCAATATTTGTAACATTAATCGTTACGGTTCGTGTCGTTGTGTTGGAAGCCGCATCGGTCACCTCTATTACTAGTGCAAAGGTGTTCGATCCCGTTTCAAAATCATTAGATGCAACCGGATTCGTTGTTCCTGATGCCGTTAATGTAATAGCTCCAGTTGAAGCGTTTATTGCAAAATATCCGTTGGTATTTCCGCTTTGAATACTGTAAGTACTTACTCCTACATTATCCGTCGCTGAAA
>Ga0255754_10000311_pt1 | contig 38033 bp, 28 predicted proteins | sample 101ome_22_FD_179954 | JGI IMG/M metagenome (GOLD analysis project Ga0255754, IMG submission 179954) | Coastal salt marsh microbial communities from the Groves Creek Marsh, Skidaway Island, Georgia - 101412BT metaG (version 2) | ecosystem: Environmental > Aquatic > Marine > Intertidal zone >... | reverse complement strand
CCTGCCTGGCGGCCCGAAGATTTAAGCCCGCTCACGGGGCCAAACTTTTCACACGGATTCGTCCGGATTGTCCCAGGCACGCCTGATCAGACCGCTCCCGTCATTCCAGAACTCGAAAATCGCTTGGCCCCGAATCAATTTCCACGTGCTTGCGCCGTGCTCCGCCTTGAAAGACTGATGATATTTCACCCCTGCGTAGTTCCCGCAGACAACGATATCGTCCATCACCGTATAGGACTCCTCGTAACGCAACAAATTGTTCAGCAGCTTCCCTATTAAAGACAATTCGTTATAGAGGCCGTCTACCCGGAGCAGGTCGAGCCCTGAATCCAATGGGTCGCTTGGATCAATCACTTTTCTTTGCGGATAAACATAAAAAGCGTCAAAGGCTCCGCCTCCAAAATACGTCTGGATGAACTCTTTTATTTCCGCCACTCGCTGGTCTACAGGCCTGGATCTGGACCCTCTCGACATTTCTGAAAAAAACCTGAACATCATGTCCCGAATGTATAACTCGGAAACAGCCGCAGGGTCTCTCTCGGACACAACAGGCATGAGATTTGAGTCTTCTATAAGAAAGAACGGATCGGGAAACCAGTCTCTGATGACGGAGTTGCTATGCTCTTTCATCCAATGCTGGAATTGCGAGCTCCATATTTCGTTGTAATGATTCGACCATCGCCAGCTTATCTTTCCTGATTTATCTACTTTGTAGATCGTCTGACCGTGAAAGATGATCTGCTTCTCTCCGAACCCCGGTGACTTTGTCTTATCAACAACCACACGTGCAGTCGCGTGATAACTCTGAATGAGAAAAGGCCCGGCCACTATCGCATTGTCACTGACCAAGGTGAATTCAGGAGCGAAAGCACTGAAGAGGCCGTTGTAATGCTCGGCGGTGTCGACGAAATTTGCGCTCTCCCCGAGCATGTGCACCGGATTAGCTGGGTTGTTCTTCGTCCCCCAACCCTCCACATCCACTTCCCAGCCATCGAATATCCACCAAATACTGGTTTGTGCCCGACCAAAGTGCAGTGCGATGGCATCCCTGATGAAGGTTTCGCTGGGCCAGTGATGGACTGGGCTACCCCCCGGCTTCGGGGAATTGAGCGGAGTCGGATAATTGACACTTCCATCCGGCAATGTCGGGCGTTGCTGAGGCCTGTGGGTGACCTGTGGCAAGTACGGGCGAGCTTCTACAGCATCGGGCTTCTGGTAGTTGAGGGTGGCCGCAAACTTTCCCGTCCATGGTGAAAGATGCAAGTGCGCGATCTTGTAGACCAGCGGTCCGAGCGGGTCTCCGGGTGCGGGGTGTTGGCGCACCCAAATCAGAGTGAGCCTGTAGATTGCCGTAAGGGGGATAACGGAGTTTTCAGCGCCAGTCCCGGCGGCGACGGGAGTGCTGGCAATCCTCTCTGTCCAGCGCGATACGATTGCCGCCGAAACCATTACATCCGGCCACAGAAGCGCTCCCGATGCATCGCCCGGCAAAAGCGCAGCGGGATCAATAGGGTCGTATGCACTATTTTCAAGAACTACGTATCTCGTCGGGTAATCGGGAATGAATTCCTCTCCAAGGAGGCGGTAGATTCCATCAGCATTGGTTGCGGCAGGAATATTTGAAAAAAACTCATGCCTCGAAGTTGAGACAAGCACATCGTCATGAACAAAACTGCGGACCAGGTCCTCCGTGTTTCGGGTCGACACCTGAGCCAGAAATTTCTCGACGAGACTCTTTATGTAATCTTCTGTCGCATGAGGATCGAAATGGGGCCCGGATTCGAGCGGCATACTTCGCCGGAAGTCCGGTGCTCGCGAAGACGAGTCAGTGTCAGAATGCAGGGAATACGGGGAATTTTCTATCGGGCCAGTGTCATGGCCCGCTTCGCCCGGTTTTGCGTCAAGCGCGTTTTCGGCCGGCGCGCCATTCGCGCGTGCAACCACCGCACCGGAAACAACTAATGCGGCACCGCATTCAAGGAGAGATCTTCTGTTTAAAAGGAGATTGGTTTCCTTTTCGCCACTATTTTTACCGTCTTTCTGTTTTCCCATCGCAGACAATGTCCCGGGTTGATTTCAGTTGAAATAAGCCAACAACCGTGCTCGATATTCGAGTTTTCGACACTCACTCAGTGGACAGACTTTTACTGGCATGCGATTCCGGTCTATTGCCAAACCCAATCGCCTTTGACCGAAAAATGCTCGTGACATATTTCGTAGTCGTCAGAGCCTTTCGGCTTCCACAGGAAGGTCAGCCGGAGTTCCATGTGACTGGCCTGCCCCTGCTGGTCGGTCACATCCGCTGTGACACGGCATGTACTCAGGAGTGTCACGCCAAGCTGCACGACCGAAAGATCAGTGAATGAAAAACGCTGACTTGCTATTCCACTGCGAAAGACTGCGGAAAACCATCGCTGGTAGGAACGTGATTCATCGCCGCCAGACGGGCCCCATCCGTGGTGAAACGGGCCATCAGCGTCGCAGAAGCGGAATTCCGGCTCTTTCCCATAAAACCTGGCCAACGCCGCGATCTTTGTCGGAGCGTCGGCTTCGGTATCTTGGGCAGTTGCAAGAAAGCTCCTAATTTTTTCCGTGATCTTTGAGGTAATCGCCGCGGAAGATGCCGTGATCGGAGTAGAAGTTATCTCGGATATCCTGACCACAATACTATCTCTTTGCAAATCATGGGTTCAGCGGAGAAACCCCAACGGAGCCTCCCGCTGGTTTGTGCCCCTGAACATGCGATTGCCTGTCAGCCGCAAGGCATATTCGGTGCGCATTGTCTGAAGAATCTATCGAGTACGCGAACAAGCGCCTATTCGATACGATTTTTTTGTTTTGCAAATACGCTCGCTAGGGCGGGCGGTTGCCAAGGATGGTGACGCGATGCATCACCCTACGGTGCGGCACGTAATCGGCCGTGACGTAATGAGGCGGTGTGAGTTTGAGCTTCGCAGGCCTCGGCGACCCTTCCCTTCGGGCGCAGGTTCAGCTGTCACAACCGCTAAAACGAAAAAGGGTCATCCTGCGGATGACCCTTTCCCGTTTTTGGTGGAGGCGGCGGGAGTTGAACCCGCGTCCGCCAGCACTCTGCCTTTGGCTCTACATGCTTAGCTTCCGTTAATTAATTTAACGGTCTGCAGCCCAACGGTCAGGACGTAGACCGCGAGTCTCGTAAAGTTTAGCAGCGTCTCCCGAGACATAAGCCACTGCGATCCAGTTCTATATGACAGTCACAAGCGCGGTACTGGCACCTTGCTTTAGACCGCTAGCGGGGTTTAAGCCGCTAGAGCGTAGTTGTCGTCGTTGGCAACTATTACGTTACAGCTTTGGATTAACGTGATTGGCTGTCATCACGGCATGCACCGCAGGTTTCGTTACCGTCGTCGAATCCGTAACGCCCCCAAAAGTGACTGGGCAGTATACAGTATAGGCTTGGCTATCAAGGGATTTATTGGGGTGAATTGTGGCGTACTTGGGTAAACATCCTCAGCCATCTAGGAATAGTCGTCGCCGGTAACTGTAACGTCACTGCTTCCGAGGAACACAGTGCCACAAGGGTTCAGATTACCTCTGCTGCAAAAAATACCCCATCCGGGTGCTTGGTAATGACTAATCGACAGGGCGTGCCAACTGCACCGGAGTTGCCATTGGGCAACAATCGGCTTAGTAGCCTTACGTCCTCCTCAAGATCAATGACAACAAGTGTGGATGGGGTAAGAAGCCCGTAAATAGGGGGGCTCGTCTGGATGCGGGTATAGCTGTAAATCACGCCTTTGCCGGTGGCGGGCACCCAATCAAAGTCCTCATCATGACAGCCGGGGCAAACCGCTTTCGGAGGGAAGCTACGCCGACCACAGTTTTTACAGGTGGCCAACAAGAATTGACCGTTACTCAGCCCCTGCCAAAAGGGTTGGTTGAACACGGTTTGTTCAATGCCGAGAGGCCGCCGCAAACCTAGTTCAACGGTTGGCAGTTTCATTGCGGAAGCCCGATCACGTGCGCGAGTGTGGCATTGTAATTACCGAGCTCACAGGTATGCAGGCCGTGCTTCGGTTGAGGCACCTGCCTTGCCCCTGCGCGTCCCAGCAGTTGCTCCCGGATTTCAAATAGACCGTATAAACCCGTGATTTGCGGCGGATGACCTCTGCCAAGGCAGCCGCCCGAGGTGTTAATTGGGATGTCTCCCGAAGGCATTGTTCTTCCATCGGCTAAGGCCTCACAGCCAGTTCCGCGGGGAAACAAGCCGAGGGCTTCAGACACTAGGATCTCTGTGATCGTACAGGGCGCATAAAGTTCGAACAGATCAATATCGCCAAGTGTCATTCCCGCCTGCTCAATAGCGGATTGAGCCGCCGCCGCTGCCGACGGAAACGCTATCAGGTCTCCGGGTTGGTCGGCCATTTGATGTGCCCCCTCATGGAAGAAGCCGCGGCCATTGACGGTCACATAGGGTAGACCTGATTTTGCAGCTGCTGCTTCGGTGCCGACTACGAGGCAGATCGCACCGTCGCCGCGAGCAGGGACTTCATAAAGTCCTAGCGGTTCAACTATCGGTCGTTGATCCATGACTTCTTGCAAAGTCACTGTTTTTGGGAACTGTGCTATCGGATTGTGCTGGGCTAGCTCCCTGCTTTTTACCGTCACTTGGGCGATTGATTCTCGCGTCACGTTGAACTCAGCCATATACCGATTGCAGTCGAGGGCATACCAGCCAATGGGTGGAATTCCAAAAGGCGCTTGAAAATTGACGTCACCTACCGCTCTTATGCCATTGTCTAGAGCGACACTTGGATTTCCGCCGCTTTGACGAACAATACCAAGCGCCAGCGCATAATCTGCATAACCAAGTTGGACCTGTGATGCGGCGACGTCAAATGCAAGGCCGCCCGTAATGCCGAGTTGACTGACTTCGGTAACTAGGCCGCGACAAGTGAGCCCCAGTTGCGCAGTCATAAAGGTGGCAAAGCCCAGCTGTTTGGTGGTGGGAGGGTTCAGTGTAAAGATTGCTGCGTCGATATCGTTCCGAGTTAATCCTGCATCCTGAATTGCCGACGCGGCTACCCTCGAGAGAATTTCGTGCTCAAGATACCCGTAATAAGCGTTATCGGGGGAAGTAAACTTGCCAATGGGTAGTGCGGCGGCGCCAATAATCGCCACCCGATCACTTTTCGCTTGCATGTGCCCGCTGATTGCCACTAGACAGCAGCAACTCCTTTAAGAGGCGCTTTTTAATTTTGCCACTGTCTTCTCGCGGTAAGTCCAAATCGAAATGATATTCGCGCGGGACCTTGTATCCCGCTAAGCGCTCCGATAAAAATTCGGTGACAGAGGCTTTGCTCAGCTTCTCCGATCCCTCCACCGCGGCAACGAGACGCTCTCCGTATTCGTCATCGGGCATTCCAAAGACGGCACAGTCTGTGATTTCAGGCATGGTAATCAGCACTTTTTCAATCTCGGCAGGATAAATATTCACGCCGCCGGAAATCACCATATCTGATAGGCGGTCACTAATGAACAGAAATCCATCACCATCCTGATGTCCAACATCGCCCGTTTTTATGTAGTCTCCCCAGTGCATCGCTTGCGTTTGCTCTTCCAAGCGATGGTAGCTAACGAAAGGGGTTGTTTCAGATTTGACACAAATCTGTCCGTCCTCGCCGGTATCACACGGCTTGTAAGACTGGTCCATGATCTTGATGTCTATGCCTTCAACAGCTCGACCTACGGTCCCTGGGTGCTTTAGCCAGTCCTCACTCGCACAGGTGGCGATAATCCCCGTCTCGGTGAGGGCGTAATATTCGTAAATAACGGGTCCCCACCAGCTGATCATGGCCTCTTTGACGTCGGGGGGACAGGGTGCTGCGCCATGAGCGACGTGCTTTAATGAGGTAACGTCAGCAAAGTCCCTTGTTGAATCCGGCAGCTTGAGTAGCCTGTTAAACATCGTGGGAACCATATGCAGGTGTGTCACCTGATAGTACTCAATAAGCTCCAACATCTCTCTAGCATCGAATCGTGGCTGCAGAATAAGAAGTCCGCCGTTTCGAATAAGGTTCATGCCATATGCATTGGGTGCCGAGTGGTAAAGCGGCCCAGTCATGATGGACACAATGTTCTCCTGATCTAGTCCCCAGGCTTTTATGGATCGTAACGAGGCTCGCTGGGCGACTTCTGGATCGATAGGTTTGCGCTTGATGCCCTTAGGTAAGCCTGACGTGCCCGAGGTATAAAACATGGGGGCAGTAGGAGGTTGAGCGGGTCCCTTCCAGCTTTCAAAGGACCCGATCCATCGATACCACTCTGGAATAGTGGCGGGCGCATTGCACAAATGCGGAGCTACTTTATAAGCGAGCGCTATTTCGTAAGGGGTTTCAACCGTAATAACTTCGCGGTCTTCCAGTACCGCAAGAACTGCCTCGGTCAGTAGATCAGAGTGCCCAATAAGTATCTTGGCATCACAGTCGTTTAATATATAAGCGATCTCGGCAGGAGTCATATGCCAGTTTAGGGCGACCGTGGTCGCTCCCAGCTTCGCGGCTGCTTGGGTTGCCTCGAAATAGGCGAAATCATTCCGCAGAAGGAGGGCAACAGTATCTCCTTTCCACACCCCTATGTTGTGCAGCGCTGTTGCGGCGCGCCCTGCATTTACCTCTAAGGCCTGCAGGCTCAGGTATCGCTCTCCGCTTATCAGTCCAGCCTTTGGCTTGTCACTAATGGGTTTCATGGTTTTTACTGATTCACATCCACAATAATTCGGCCTCTTATTTCGCCGGCCAAAATGGCGGGGCCCAAGGCAAGAATTTCGGTCATGGGTACTACGCGAGACAGGTTCTTTAAGTGATCGCGATTCATTATTGAGGCCAGCCTCGACCAGGCTTTTTCGCGTCGTTGGTGAGAGGCCATAACAGAATCAATTCCTCTCAGAGTCACCCCTCTCAAAATAAAGGGCGCAACCGAACTTGGCAGATCCATGCCCCCCGCCAGACCGCAGGCTGTCACAATGCCTTCCCGCCGGGTTTGCGCGATCGTCGTCGCCAAGGTTTGCGAACCGACTGTGTCGACGACGCCGAGCCAGCGTTCCTTTTCTAAAGGCTTGCTTGTGTCAGATAGCTGTCGTCGGTCAATAACTTCGCTTGCACCGAGACCTTGGAGGAACTCTTTTTGGGTGTCAGCCCTGCCCGTACTCGCATGCACTTCATAGCCCAGTGTGCTCAGGAGCGAGATCGCAATGCTACCCACTCCGCCTGCCGCTCCCGTGACTAGGATTGGGCCATCTCCAGGCCTTGCGCCATGGTCTTCAATAGCCTGAACGCAAAGCATGGCGGTATAGCCAGCGGTGCCGATAGCCATGGCATCCAAGGTACTAAGGCCGTCAGGAAGAAGCACAGGCCATTCAGCTTTTACCCGTTGGAACTGGCTGTAGCCACCGTTATAGCTTTCCGATAAGCCGTAACCGTTGATGACCACTCGGTCGCCTTGTTTCCATGTTGAATCACTTGATTCCTTAACAATGCCGGATAGGTCGATACCGCATATAAGTGGGAGAGTGCGGCATATTCTGCCTTTGCCGGTCATTGCAAGCCCGTCTTTATAGTTGAGTGTTGAGTACTCCACGTCGATTAAAACCGGTTCGTCAGGTAAGTCGGCTAAATGCAGTTGGCGAAGGGAGGCGGTGGGCTTTCCATTCACCTCTTCAGCAAGAATGGCATTGAACGGCTGAGTCATGATTTATAGCTCGTACATAAGGTGACTACTTTGGATTTCAGAGTAGACAGGGGGTTGCGACCCCACTTATTGAAAAGAAAATAAATTTGTTGAGATATACCTCTGGGCTATGGCTTGTAAGCCTCCCTGGCTACCGAGGGTGGGACGCCAAATCGTCGTTTGAAGGCCGTCGTAAAATTACTGGAGTACTCATAGCCAACGTCGAAAGCGATCTCCGTAATGCTCTTACTGGTGGTCTCCAGTAGCCGTTTGGCTTCATCCATCCTAATATTTTGAGTGAAATCAAAGATGGTTTGCCCGTAAAGCTGCTTAAAGTCCTGCATCAGCTTGGCTTCATTCAGGCCGATGAGCCGAGCCAGTTGATTAATGGTAGGCGGTGCCGCGTAATCTCTTTCCAAGATGTTTCTTGCCTTAAGCATTCGGTCAAGGTCTCTAGCACTCATACCTTTATGTGGATTATCAAGATTGCGTTCATAATCGGCACAGGCGGCCAGACTTAAGACCAAGAGCTCCAACGCTCGCGCTTCGATGTACTGGCGCTTGAGGCTGCCAGGATAGGGATTTTCAAGAATCGAATTGGCGGCAGAGACGGCCTCCGTATTCATCGGCAGCTTTTGATTGAAGTGGCAGGCCTCCCGCTCGGTTATGTAGTCTTTTATGGCGGCTGGGAGTTCGTCAGCCATTGCTGCAAATCTTTCCTGTAAGAATCGCGCTTCGCAGATTAGCGTAACTGACCGCTCATGCTCACCCTCAAGGTAGTGCTCGGATTTTTCGGTTCCGGGGGGGGAGAGCAATACCCCCATGGAATATCGCGTAATTTGATGTTCCTCTTCATCGGGAAGGCCCCACCCACTGAACCCTTCAAGACGAAAGTGGAACTTTAGTGACCCATCGGATGTCAGCTTTAAGACCGCTTCTTTATGGCAGGTGATATCGCCAGTGACAAGCTGGAAGCCATCCGCTAGCTCATAAACCTCTCTGAACCCCTCAGCGTCTCCAAAAGTGGGTAGCACGCGGGTCGCTCCAGCACCCGAAAGGGGCTGTATCCCGCTGAGCTTGTAGTAAGCCTCAAGCGCTTTTGGGTCAATATGCCAGTCTGAGGTACCCGGTTTGCTCATAAACGTTTATCGACGCTGTACCAGAATTATGGGGCGTGCGGTTGTCGCTGTCCTTGATTTTGCCAGAATTGTTACCAGCAGAAACGGTCATCTCACAATTTACCAACTGCGTCTACCGTTTTGGGGTGGTTTCAACAAATCCTTGGTCCCCCGGCAAGCATCTTGCAAAACTAATCCTTGAGCTTTGCATAAGCTAGAAGGGGTAGGAGTGGTAATGTGTTGAGGTTCAGTGTTGGTGAGCCTAGGCATGGAAAGCAATTGGGATTTTATTGTTGTCGGGGGTGGGTCGGCGGGTTGCGTGCTCGCCAGCCGGCTTTCTGAACATCCAGACATTCGAGTGCTTCTGTTGGATGCCGGTCGTGACGATAGACATTTGTTCACCCGGGTGCCAGCCGGCCAGATGCAGGCCTTTCCTCGTGCCGATATGAACTGGCTATTCATGTCCGAACCGGACCCTTCTCGTGAAAACCGAATCGATATATGGCCGGCGGGGAAAATTATTGGGGGAGGTAGCGCGATTAACGGCATGATGTTCGTTCGCGGGCATCAATCGGATTATGACGGATGGGCAGCTCTGGGAAATGAGGGCTGGGCTTATTCTGATATCTTGCCCTTCTTTAAAAAAAGTGAGAGTAGTGAAGTAGGCGAGGTTAATGTAAGGGGTAAATCTGGGCCTCAGCGTGTCAGCAAGATCCGCATATCACATCCATTGACTGAGACTTTTATTGAGGCGGCAAAGGAAGTAGGCATCCCCTTCAATAAGGACCTAAATGGCGTCAGCCAAGAAGGGGTAGGTTATTGTCAGGCCAGCCAGTATAAGGGGCGTCGGTTTAGCACGGCCGCGGCGTATCTCCGGGACTTGAAACGCAGCAATCTTCGAATTGAGCTTGGTGCCCAGGTAACCAAAATCCTGTGTGATGAGGGCGGTGCGAAAGGCGTCCTTTACCAGAAGGACGGCGAAGAGCATGAAGTCAGAGCCCGCAAGGGAGTCGTTTTGTCAGCGGGTGCTATGGTCTCTCCCAAGCTTCTCATGCTCTCAGGTATTGGCGACAGGCAGCATTTAGAGACCTTTGGTATCCCCTCTTACAAATCGTTAATAGGTGTTGGTAAGAATCTTCAGGAGCATCCGGTTGTCCGGCTAAGCTGCCACGTCAAAAATGCTAGAACGCTAACGAGCGATTTAAACAACCCGATTCGATCTTTTTTACACGGACTCGATTATGTGTTTCGTGGCCGCGGTGCTCTCGCGACCTGTATTGGTCATGCTCAGGCATTAGTTCATACCCGAGAGGGTCTCAACGCACCCAATGCGCAAATTATCTTTGCGCCGCTGTCTTATGAGCTGACAGAGAACGGCCCTACACCTTATCGAACGCCGGCGGTTGGTGTGGGTATTGGTCTTTGTCGTACCCAAGCAAGAGGAAAAATTACGTTGCGATCAGGCGACCCGCAGGATGCCCCCGTGATCAATCTGGAATTGCTAAGACACGGCGACGATGTGGCTCAGCTGCGAGAAGCCATAAGGCTCACGAGGAAAATTTTTGCGTCACGAGCTTTTGCGCCGTTCTATAAAGATGAGCGAGTTCCCGGGGCCGACTGCGATAGCGATGAAGCGCTCGATCGCTACATCCGTGAGCAGTCAGGCCTTATGTATCACGCATGTGGTACGTGTAAGATGGGCAGTGATCAAGAGTCGGTTGTCGATGCCAGATTGCGGGTGCACGGCGTCGGTAAATTGTGGGTCGCAGATGCGTCTATTTTCCCAACAGTACCGGCGGGAAATATCAATGCAAGTTGCATCATGGTGGGTGAGAAAGCCGCGACGATGATTCTTCAAGACTCGGAGGTTATATGAACTCTTCCGTTGACCAAAAGTTATCCAAAGTGAGCGAGGTTGACGGGCGGCCTTTTATTGCTGGGGCCTTTGCGCCGGCCAGCGGTGCCCAGATTCATTGCCATAATCCTGCAACAGGTCAAGTAGGGTTTACCTATACCGGTTGTTCGGGCACCGAGGTCGACGCTGCCGTGGCTGCAGCCCGCAAAGCCCAAGATGAAGTATGGTCGGAGTTTTCGCCCGGCGGGCGGAAACGACTCCTGATGGCCTTTGCCGATGCGATCATGGCCAGTTCCGATGCCCTGGCGCGGTTGGATTCGCTCGATATCGGGAAGCCCCTCGGGGCGGCAACTGGCGAGGTCGCCATAGCAGCGGGTTTTATCCGGTATTACGCCGAGGCGATTGATAAAATAGTGATGGGAGAAGTGCCTGCTTCAGGCGTCGGTATGACCGAGGTGCAGCATCTGCGGCCTCGGGGTGTGGTCGCAGCGATCATTCCCTGGAACTTTCCGCTCATAAACGCGTGTTTGAAGGTGGGTCCGGCTTTGGCGGCGGGCAATACCTGTGTTCTGAAACCCTCCGATATTTCGCCGCGCTCCGCTCTTCTAATGGCCAAACTGGCCACTGACGCTGGTCTGCCCGCGGGTGTGCTAAACGTGGTCCCAGGTGATGCCGATACCGGCAGTGCCTTGATAGGCCATTCTGATGTCAACTTGGTGACATTCACCGGCTCTACCGCCACGGGTAAGCACATCATGCAGCACGTCGGTAATACGTGGATCAAGCCAATGTTGCTGGAGTGTGGAGGCAAGTCGCCAGAGATTGTGTTCGAGGGCGCATCGGTGTTGGGTGTTGAGGCCATCGCGGCCAAGATTGTCGAGGGTGCTCTGTGGAATCAGGGTCAGGTGTGTGTGGCGCGAACAAGGGTGCTCATTCAACAGTCGTTGTATGAGGACATGGCTCAAGCCGTTGTTGCCGCGGCCGCAGAAATTAAGCCGGGCTCACCCACAGACCCCGCGACCCGATTTGGTCCTCTGGCAAGTGCCGTCCAATATCGGCGTGTGTGTAGCTTCATTGAAGAAGGCGTAGCAAGCGGTGTTCGAGTGCTTCTCGATGGACGGGAGCCTGCCGGCGTCGACGCTGGTGGCTTTTACCTTGGGCCCACCGTCCTTGACCAAGTGCCGTCGGAGAGTCGGCTTGCCCAAGAGGAAATTTTTGGGCCGGTTATCCTACTTACACCTTTCGCCGACGAGACGGAGGCTTTGGCGCTCGCCAACAACACGTCTTATGGGTTGGCGGCCACGGTCTGGACTACCGATGCGAGTCTTGGGCAGCGAATGGCGCGGCGGCTCAAAGCAGGCAAGGTGCGTTTGGTTAGCTCACTCGCGATGGCAGAGCCAGCAGGCTTCAATCACTCGGCTGAGCCCTGCGGGCAGTCAGGTTTTGGTGTTGAAGGAGGTTTAGAAGGAATGCGTAGCTATTTACGGCGGCAATCAGTGGAGCATTTGCACGGATAATTAAGCCATGCTCTTGCTGGGCCAGCCGTGAAACAAACCTTCACTATCGTAAAGCTCTCTCAGCTTATTTAAGCGAACCCACGCCGAATCAGAGAAACACCGCCTAGGCGCTGAGGGATCATTAAACGCGTCCACTTCGTTGATGTATTGGCCTTTCGAAAACGGCTGAAGCGCCTGTCGAGTGTCATCGAGCCAGCCAAAGTTGGAGGCGTCGTAAGCCTCCTCATCCCAGACCGTATAGGCGCCAACAAACGTCTGTCCGATGCGAGAAAACGCAGATGTATCGCCAATCTTCTGGTTGATTTTAGGCGAAATAACAAAGTGCGTTTTCGAGGAGGGCGCCTGTAAGATGCATTCCTGCAGGGTGTCAGACATGTCCCGAAGTTGGTCGGTCCAGATGGTATCGACAGCGTAACGACCGAAACCCAGGCCCATACTAGGATTTACGCTTTCAATAGACATGGATTGGAGCGTGGTTGGCTTGAATTCAATCGGCGCCACTGCATGAACGGTATTCGGGTGAGCGGCCAGACGTTCCAGTAGCGAACGAGAATTGGCTTCAGATTGGGTGTAGGTGACGGCCCGCGCAATTGCCATTTTTCTTGCCTCAGGAGGCGTTTCTGAGGTGGCCATTGGGTTATTGGCTAGCAGCATCATAAGCTCTGTGTCGGGAGGATTGGCATTGGCCCAGTCGCTCAACAGCTCAATGGCCAAATTCAGCTTGCCGATGGGAAATATCGCGGCGGTCTCCATCACACTTTGTGGCTTTGCATGAAGCTTTAGCTTTAGCCGGGTGACCACGCCCGGGAAGCCCATTCCAGCGCCCTTCAGAGCCCAAAAAAGCTCCGGTTGCTCCTCGGCAGAAACGGTTAGAACTTGCCCGGTAGAGATGACTACCTCGGCCGCCATGATATTTTCGCAGCCAATAGCCCCCCAGTTGTCGTGGTTGTAACCAATACCGCCTCCCATTAGAAAGCCACCCATGGGGACTGTCGCGCAATGTGCTACGGGAAACGCCGCACCAACGGGGTCGATTCCACGAAGCAATTCGTAACTCCATATGGCGGGGTCAACCCAAGCACTCTTTCCGTCATCAGCGACTGAGAGTGTTTGAAGTTCACCCAAATCCAGGAGCAGGCCGCCATCGCGAAGGAACGCCTCGCTGACATTATGACCCCCCGATTTGACTGCGATCCTCCGTCGCTCACGGGCGCACTGCTTGACGATGTCTGGCACCTGATCGCGATGATCGGGCCGGACTATGACGTCGGGATATCGTGGGGCCGTGTAAAGCTGCCATGCCATGGCGAGCCGCCAGCGTTCATAATCATCGTCTCCCCTAAGAACGCTCCTCCCGGGGTAAAGAGGCTGCGTGCTGGGGGAAAGGTCGGAATTTAGCGCTCGTGACAGCGGCGAGAGGGTGGCGGCTAGCGTTGCGGCAGCGCTTAGGAAGCCACGCCGCCGCCAAACACCTACCGCTGACTCGAAGGAGCTTTCAGCGGATGTTTTCTTCTCTCGGTTGGAACAACTCAAAAGATTGACTCCCATTTGCGCCAATAACGGCCTCCAACGTTGTTCAGGCGTTATAAAACTTTTATCGGCTTTAGCCAAGCGGCCCGTTGTCGGCATTCGCATTTTCATAGGTTTAAGTCTTTTTCTAATAAGAATGGCAAGCTCGCCGACTTCTATTCTGTTAAAGATTCCGTAGTGAAATGAGGGGAATGACCTATGGGAAGGCAATTTAACAATCTTGTCGAGCGGCTTGAATTCATCCGAATCGGTATGGCCTTGTTTGTCATGGTAGTCGGTCAGACCCATGCCCAAGATCTTGCTGGTCAGGGCGAGGACTTTGCCTTGTTTTCTGACTTGGTGAAGGAGCGGTATGTACAACCCTTTGAATCGGGGCAATCGGACCAATGGGCAGCCGCATTCTCAGAGGATGCGATAGCGCTTCACAATCGGCGGCCACCCGATCGTGGCCGCTCTGCTATCGGCGCCTTCGCGCAAGTCGTTCATGAGTTGTTTGATCTCGCCGAATATGACGTTGTCGTCACCGATGTTCGCAGAAACGGGACATGGGCCTATACCGTGGGCACATATACCAGCCGATTTTTAGCAAAGGCGGACGGAAGCGATGTTTTCGGGCGTGAACAGGGGAAGTTCGTGTTGTTATGGCAGTTGTCTCCAGAAGGGGAGTGGCAAATCATTCTGGACATGGGAAACAGTAATTCGTGACGTATTTTCGGCTTTCGCATAAGAGAATTTAGGGATTGGATAATTCTCGGAGCGCCGTGTGCACTAGTTTTGAGTTGGAAAGTAGGGAGAGGTAATAACTCGCCCGCTGGAGATGTACCGACTCAATAAGCGTTATACAACAACAGGTTGGGGCCTTTATGAAAAAGAAATCATCGGCATTGCTAGCAACAGGGGTGGCGGCAGCGGTAATGAGTACCTCCACGTTAGCGGCGCAACTCGAAGAAGTCATTGTGACGGCGCAAAAGCGCGAGGAATCCATGCAGGATGTCCCAATCGCGGTTTCTGCAATTTCTGGTGAGCAAATCACAACAAGCGTAGTGATCGATGTTTTTGACCTGCGCAGCGTTGTGCCATCGCTCGAAATCAGGGCGGTTGATCCGCCCGGGCAAGGCACGTCTTTTGCAATTAGGGGTCTCGGTACATCTGTGTTCAATATGGGTTTTGAGCCCAGCGTTGCCACTTTTGTGGACGGTGTATACCGCGCCCGTTCCGGGATTATCACGGGGTCAGATCTAGTCGATATTTCTCGCGTCGAGGTATTGAAGGGACCTCAGGGATCGCTGTTTGGTAAAAACTCAACAGGGGGTGTCGTGGCGTTCCACACAAATGCACCCGAGTTGGGGCAGAGCAGTGGAGAAATCAGCCTAAGTTATGAGGAATACGATACGGTCAGAGCGCGAGGCTTTGTCAATCTGCCTATCGGAGAGAGTACGGCTGTTCGGCTAGCGGGCTCGTATGCTGACGGTGACGGTTGGCTGGAAAATGTTGCGACGGGTAACGATATTCACGATCGTGACCGATGGTATGTGCGCGGCCAATTACTGTTCGAGCCCAGCGACAATTTTAGCCTTCGAGTCATTGGGGATTATGCGGAACTCGACGAGACTTGTTGCACGCCCCTTCGATATCAAAATGATCCGAACACAGCGGCGGTGAATCGACCCATAGCAGAATCGATAGGATCAACTATTGTCGATCCAGCCAATATTGATGACTTGAGAGTCGCACTTAACACCGACCCAAGGCTAAAGGCCACCGATCAAGGCATCTCAGCAGAAATTAACTGGTCATTCGGTGGCGTTACGCTCACGTCGATCTCAGCCTGGCGGGAGTACGAGGACGAGAACTACAAGGATAATGACTTCACGGGGGTCGATGTTCTCTACAGCAATCAAGATCTTCCTGAGGTATCAATAGCTTCGCAGGAGCTCCGGCTCTCTGGTTCCAATGACAAGCTTGATTGGACGGTAGGCGCGTATTTTGCCAGTGAGGACATTAAATTACTCAATGAGTTTATTTGGGGGTCTCAGGGTGTCATTGTCTCGGGGATTAAAGCGTACTCAGCTAACTTCGATCATTCGGGAGATACCCAGGCAGTATTTGCTCATGGAACACTTGATTTGACTGATCGGTTGTCCGTCACAGCGGGACTGCGTTATACCAAAGATGAGAAAGATGCGACCTTGGTAAATGATCACCCATTAGCGCCTGTACCTTTCCCTCCCTTTGCAATTCCAAGTGTATTCCCGCTACCGGTAGTACATGATTACCAAGCGAGTACGAGCGACAGCGCGACTACTGGCACGCTCAGCGTGCAGTACGACTTCGCCGAGGATGTGATGGGCTATGCCTCCTACAGCACCGGCTTTAAATCTGGGGGAATTAGCCTGACCCGTGATGCAGCGGGACCGTTTTTGGGTTTCACGCCGGCGGGCCCCATTGGGCCATTCCCGCCCGGGGATCCCACATTTGATAAGGAAACGGCTGATAGCATTGAGGTCGGCATAAAGTCGATCACCTTTGATGGTGCGCTTCGCTTAAATGCCGCCGCCTGGATCACCACCTTTGACGACCTACAGGTACAGGTTCTCGCACCCGACGGTAACTTTATTGTTACGAACGCCGAAGGTGCCGAGTCCGCCGGCGTAGAAGTAGAGGCCGAGTGGGCTGTTACAGACCATTTGCGCCTCTCCGGTGCTATCCAGTACGTTGACGCGACGTACGATGATGACGTTGGTGGGCTGACCACGCCTGTTCCGGTTGGAGGCACTGATTTGCCCTTCGTGTCTGATGTAACTGCCAATGCCGCGTTTAGTTATGATGCGCCTATCGGGGAAAATCTACGATTCTTCCTGTCGGGTAATCTTTTTTATCGCGGTGATTATGAAGCCAACGGTGACACGGCATTTGGGTATGTGGCCGATGGTTATACCCAATACAATGCCAGAATAGGTGTGGGCGGCGCAGGAGACACTTGGGATGTGGCGCTGTGGTGCAAGAATTGCGGCGATGAGCAGGCGATTCAGTCTCGTTTCCAGATCCCCTTCGACGGTGCAATCTTTTTCGCGTCGACGTCCTGGTCGCATGTCAACACGCCCAGAATTTGGGGTGTAACAGGTACGTATCGCTTCTGACACAACGGTAATGTCGTTGTTGGCGCGTTGGAAAAAAAAGACTGCTGCGGTTGCAGCAGTCTTTTTTTTGACTCTTGTTTCGTGTCGACCTTGCTTGGGAGATGAGGCTGTTAGTCGGCTTGACCCCGCTGCCTGTGAGAGCAGTGCGGCTACTCGCCAACTGATGCTCGAGATGGATCGAGTTATCAACAGCGACGCGCCTTTGACTACCTACTTGGATCTCTTTTCACCGAATATTGAGGCTTGGGGGTTGGTGCCAGAGCGAGCAGCTACTTGGCAAGGAGTGGAAAATCATTACAAGCCTGTGTTTGGGAATTTTGACCGCAGTATATTGGTCTCTGACGAGGTTATTGTTGCAGGTCGCTTTGCCGCGCAACGATATCATGCGATGTTTTATTTGACTGGAGAGTTCGATGGTGTAAAGGCGAGGGAGAAAAAAACATTTATCAGAGGCTCCACGGTATTTGAATTCGATAACTTTGGTTTGATAAGGAAGCGATGGTCTGATCATGATCATCAATTTCGTCTGTCACAGTTGCTTGATACACCCTCTGAAATAGAGAGGGAAACCGAGCGATCCCGAGTGCTTTCGGGGCCAGGGTTAACAGCCCAAGAGATTCGAGACCGAATGAACTCGATGCAAAGAATTTTCAACCAAATGCAAAACCCGGAAAAGCGGCTGTCAGTGCTGAGCGCATTGCTGTCTGAGACGCTGCCGGAAAGACAGATCTGGATAGAAAAGCTCACGGCTTTCTTTGAGATCATGCCTGACGCCCACTTGGCCTATGATGCGGTGGTCGCTGCTTGGTCAAGAGTGGGTATCCGCTGGCGAATCACAGGATCCATCAGGCGCGATCATGAGCTGCTTCCATACCGTAACCACGCTATTTCGCTTGCGGGCGAGACAGTTTTGGAACTTGATAGCAACGGACAGATCGCTTCAATACATGAAGGATGTATCGTTTCGCGGAAAATTTGAACAAGCATAATTTTTGGAAAGAAGTTTGCGCCCATGACTAAAAACACCCAAGACTCATCAAGCCTGACGCGCGCTGAGCTTTTAAGTTACTCCCTACCTTCGGCGCCAACATCGATGCTGATGATGATGGTGATCGTCTATCTCGCGCCATTTTATGCTGCCGAAATGGGAATGGAGCTCGCAGCAGTGGGCGGCATATTTGCGTTGGCGCGTATCTGGGATGCTATTAGCGATCCGATAGTCGGAAATTTATCTGACAAGACAAGAACAGTGTACGGCCGGCGAAAACCTTGGATCTTGTTGGGTACGCCCGCTCTAATGGTGTCACTCTACTTCTTATTGCAACCCCCTGAGGGAGTGGGTTTAAGTTACTTGGTCGTTGTAGCGATTGCTTTTTATCTCTCGATCACTGTCGTGCAAATACCCTATTTGTCTTGGGGCGCGGAACTCTCTCGGGATTATCAGGAGCGGATTCGAATCAACGGCTACCGAGAAGCCTTTACGATGATTGGTATTTTGCTGGTCGCGTCGATTCCTCTTTTTTTTCTGCGGGGCAAAAATCCGACCGTCGCGGATATTGTCGAAGTCTTTACCTATGTGGTGCTGATTTTGCTTCCGCTCGCGGTGATACCTAGCTTGCTTTTTGCCCCTCAAGGAAATTTCAAAGAAACCCCAACCTTGAATTTACACAAAGCGGTTTTTGCTCTTAGGCGCAATAAGCCATTTTTGCGTCTTATGCTCGCGTCTTTGTTTATCTGGATCGGCGGCCACATCTACAACGCATCATCTCTTTTTTTGATGAAAGACGCGTTGGGATTTTCACCGAGCATGTTTTTGTGGTTCATGGTTGTGCAATACATTATGGCGCTGTTATTTATGCCTCTGGTGTTGCGCATAGGAGCACGTATAGGCAAGCATCGGGCTTTGATATGGATTGGGATGGCTTTTTTCCCGGTGCTGTGGCTCTATAATTTCGTAGAGCCGGCCAATGTGACACAGGTTGTCATTGTCTATGCGTTGAAAGGTATGGTGACGTCGGCAATTTGGATCATGCCGCCAGCGATGGTGGCGGATACCGTCGAGTCAGGTCTCTTGGAAGATATTGGAGACGATACGGCGCTGTATATGTCGATTTACTTTTTCATTCAGAAGTTGGCTGCCGCTGTGGGTGTAGGTCTTGCATTACCGCTAGCGGCGAGTTTGGGTTTTGATCCGCAGGCCCCGGGGGGTGATACCTTTGGCATTCGATTTGTGGCCACGATGTTGCCAACGTTTATGGCCATTCCTGCGGTCTTTCTGTTGTTTCGGTATCCAATTGATGAACAACGTCACCGACAAATCAGGGAGGAACTCGAGGCCCGAGGTGAATTAGGATGAAAACCAGGCGATGAACTCAATTGGGATGATGGGTGCTGCTTGGGTTCTCCCTGTAGGACTGTTTACAATCGGAGGCGACAGAGGATGATCGATACCGCTGTACCCAACAGTGATTGGTACAGCAGCGATGCTGTATCGGCAAGCCAGCGCTTTAGCGCAGCTTGCACGGCGCGTTCGATCGCTGTTGAGGCCGCTGTTCACCCGCTACTCGATCCGCATGGGCGACCCCTAAGCACCGACATTGCCTGGTTTGGCCCGGCGAATGCCAGTCGTTTATTGGTGGTTGTGTCGGGTATGCACGGGCTGGAATGTTTGCCTGGATCGGCGATTCAGGTGGGCTGGATTGAGTCAGGTGCTCCCGACCACCTGCCAGCGGATACTGCGGTCTTGATGGTGCACCAAATCAACCCTTGGGGCTGTGCTTACCAGCGTCGCTTTAACGAGAACAACGTAGATTTAAACCGTAATTTTCTCGATTTTTCAGAACCTCTACCATCCAATACGAAATATCCCACGGTACACGATGCGTTAAAGCCCGGTGGTGGGATGGGTGATTTTGGTGAGCAGGCGGGACCGTTTTTGGGCGGGCTGGTGGCCGAGCATGGGATTGAGGACACCATCGATTTGTTGATGGCCGGGCAGCATCAGTTTCCCGATGGTTTTGCCTATGGGGGACAGGATGCCAGCTGGTCGCGGGCGTTACTGGAGCGCGTCGCAACGATCGACAAAGCCCTACGACGGCGCGTCTGCTATCTAGAGATACACTCAGGTCTGGGGCCCTATGGCTATGGTCAGCTCATATCGTTGCAGTTCGGCGCGGTACTTGCGCGCACACGACATTGGTTTGGTCAGTGGGTGTTTAACCCGCGAGCCGATCGTAAGCCAGGAGAAGCGGGGCACCGAGAAGTTCCCGGCCATAGCGCTGATGGTTTCATGCGATTGTTTCCCGATGCCGAAGTAACCCCCGTCACCCTCGAGATGGGGACGTATTCTCCGCCAGAGACGCTAGCGCTACTGATGCGTGAGCATTGTCTTCATCAAGCTGCTGATGCGGCACCAGCGGGTGAGCTTGAGATGGTGCGCAGTCAGCTGCAGGAAATGCATTGTCCTGCTGATCCTGAGTGGCGCGCCGCTAATTGGACCCGGGGAATGCAGGTGATTCGTCAGGCGCTGGCAGGGCTCAACGATGATTGTTGACCGAATCATTCCGCCCGAGCTGGCATTGGAGCACCTGCGGGCGACGCGCGCGCGAGTGGCACCCTTTGTTGTGGAAACCCCCAGCGTGCGCTGGCATTCAGGAGAGCTACTGTCGTTGTTGCCCGAGGAGACTGAGGTATGGGCGAAGCTGGAGTTATTTCAATGCGCAGGCACTTTCAAACCTCGTGGTGCGATGAATGTCATGTTGCATTTGGATGCTGCAGCGCGAGACCGGGGTGTGACTGCAGTGAGTGCGGGAAACCATGCGATTGCCACCGCTTTTTGTGCGCGGCAGCTGGGTATTGATGCTCAGGTATTCATGCCTAAATTTGCGCGTGCTTACCGCATTGCCAAGGCCCAAGCCTTGGGAGCTACGGTGGTTTTATGTGACACCCAAACGGAAATGTTTGAACGAGCCCAGGCCTTACAGCGCGATCACGGCAGAACCTTTATTCACCCGTTTGAAGGACCGCTGACGCTGCAAGGTAGTGCCGGTGTCGGGCTAGAAATTGCGGAACAGATGCCTGATCTCGATGCCATGATCGTACCCATTGGCGGAGGAGGATTGGCGGGAGGTGTCGCTGCGGCCTTGCGTCAATTGCGTCCAAACATGGCTATTTATGGGGTCGAGCCCGAGGGGGCCAATACGATGTCGATGAGTATTGCCCAGGGTGGCGTCATGCAGCGTGAGCAGGTGAAGTCTATTGCTGACAGCCTGTGCCCCCCCCGCACCGAACCATTCAGTTTTAGTGTGTGTAATGCGTTGCTGGATGAGATCGTGCTTATTGATGACGAGGCACTGCTACGAGCTATGGCACTGATATTGTCCGATCTAAAGTTGGTGGTTGAGCCGGCGGCAGCGGCTTCACTGGCGGCTCTCTGCGGTCCCCTGCGTGACCGTCTGGCAGGTAAACGGGTTGGCACACTTTGTTGCGGTACCAATATAGCCAGTGAGGATTACCTAGCGCTCATGGCGAATTCCATGAATACCTCACATTGAATAAGAAAAAGCACCGCGAGCATAAACAGTTAGGCCGTCGCTGTCCTAGCATATTTAAGTAGTCGAGAGGATAAATCCCAAAGCAGGGAGGCGATGATGTCAGAGTTGGTCGTGGTGGCGGCTGTTCAGTGGGCACCCGAGGCCTTGAATCCAGCAGCCGGCGCCGACAAAGCCGCTGCGGCTATACGTGAGGCCAGTGCTGGCGGCGCGAAGCTTGTGGTCTTTCCCGAGTGCTGGTTGCAGGGTTATCCCTATTGGTCGGGGCTGAAGCCCAGCAGTGACGAGTATCAAGCCTGTCGGCGCCTAAGCTTTGAAGCATCCATTCCGATTGATTCGCCGGTGCTAAAACCTGTGCTGGAAGCAGCCAAAGACTGCCAGTGCACTGTTGTGCTGGGGGTGCAGGAACGATCTGGGGGAACCCTGTTTTGCACGCTCCTCTACATCGGCCCCGATGGAGGCATCCTTGGCAGCCAGCGCAAATTGATACCGACCCAGGCCGAGCGGCTGGTTTGGGGGCGTGGTGATGGCTCGGATATCCGTGCCTACGATACCCCTGTAGGCAGATTGGGAGGCCTGAACTGTTTTGAACATCAGATGGCGACTGCGCGACTGGCCCTATGTTCTCTTAACGTAGAGGTACATGCCGCCGCTTGGCCCGGGCACGCTTTTCTCAATCCCATCATCGACGCATCGACTCGTCATCTGGCCCATGAAAACGCCTGCTTTGTGGTGGTAGCTCGAGAGGTTATGTCGGCGGATCGTCTGTCATCCGAGGTGCCTGTCAGCGAGGAAAATACCGGTCACTGGCATGCGCAGGGTGGTAGCGCGATTATCGCTCCCGGCGGTATGTATTTGATTGAGCCGGTCTATGACGAAGAGTCGATTATCATGGCGGAGATCAATCTTGCCGACATCTCTGTGCATAAATGGTTTTTCGATGGTACCGGGCATTACTCGCGTCCAGATGTGTTCCAACTGCATTGGGACAAGCGGCCCAAGCCGGCGGTCGCTGTGATCGACCATCAGATCCCGGTTCGAAAGGATGATTAAGTCGAGCCCCTTAATGTGCCTGTTCCTGACGGCCGTCATCACGTCTTTGGCTCTGGCAGAGGGTGAGCCACCGTCCGTATACGTCGCTTGTGTCAGCTGTCACGGCGAAGAAGGAGAGGGCAGCCCTGTGATACCGGTACCTCCAATTGCCGGTCAGCATGCGGGGTATTTGCGCGGGCAATTATTGGCGTTTCGCAGCGGTGATCGGGGTGATCACCCCGCTGACACCTGGGGTCGGCAAATGGCGCTGATGACGAAGCCGTTGACCGATACCGATATTGACCGGCTGGCGCTTTTTCTCGCCGAGCAACCTCGTTGGGTGCGAGCGGAGCAACCACAGCTCTTAGAAGATAATGATAACCGTGCCTGCATGACCTGCCACGATCCGGCTAATACGTCGGCCGAGTCAACTACTCCAATCATCGCAGGCATGCCGGAAGCCTATCTTTATAGGCAACTGGTGCATTACCGTGATGGTATTCGCTCTGCGTCGATAGATGGTGCGCCTAATCCCATGTCTGCACTCATCACCACGGATATGACTGACCTGATGCTTCAGGAATTGGCGCGATTTTTTTCGGGCCTCTAAAACCTCCATGTAAATTAACTCACAAAGGAGTGCCGCATGGCGTTGAAACCCCACTTTTCACCGGCAAAAAGGGCTGGTGACTTCATCTTTGTCTCGGGGCAATTGCCCTTTGATTCCGATATGAAAATTGTTGAGGGAGATGTGGCGCGTCAGACCGAGGTCGTGATTGAACACATAAGCCGGGCTCTGGCGGGTGTGGGTGCAGAGCTAGGAGACGTGGTGAAAACTATGGTGTGGCTATCTGATCCCGCGGATTTTCCCGTCTTCAATGCGACCTATGCTCAATTTTTTACCGAGGGACCACCTGCTCGCGCAACGGTAGGTTCGGTTCTTATGGTCGAGGGTGCGCTTGTCGAGATCGAAGCCATTGCGCATAAACCCCTGTAAGCGGAGGCTTTATGGAAGTTGCAGTTTTGGGTGGTGGGCACGGTTGCTATGCGGCGGCGGTGCATCTATCAGAGCAGGGTCATCGAGTGCGTTTTTGGCGTCGGGACCGTGCGGCCTTTGCGCCGGTTCTCGATTCGGGGGTAGTACGTGTCAAGGATTTCAGGGGCGAGCGCGATGTCAGCGTTGCCTTGCCGACCACCGATCTCGCAACCGCGGTCGCAGGTGCCGAGCTCATTGTTATCCCTTTGCCATCGCTGTCTCATGAAGCGCTGTCCGACCAACTGGCCCCCGTATTGGAAGACGGGCAAGTGGTGTTTTTACCCCCGGGTACTTTCGGTTCTTTCTTGTTTGCACGGGCACTCAACCGGAGCGGCAATCTTGCCAAGGTGAGTTTTGCCGAAACCGGTACGCTGCCCTATCTGGCGCGTAAGCACGATAGCAACTTGGTCGTTATTAGTGGCTATGCCACCCGCCTACCCACCGGTGTGTTTCCCGCCTGCAACAGCGAAGTGGCCTTGGCGACTATTGCCAAGGCATACCCGGTCGAGCCCTGCAAGGATGCGTTGAGCGGGGCGTTGATGAACGCGGGGCCCATTATTCATCCACCTTTGATTTTGATGAATGCCGGTCCGCTTGAGCACTTTGATGCTTGGGATATCCACAACGAGGGCACCCAGCCGGCTATTCGACGGGTCACGGATGCTCTTGACGCTGAACGAATTGCATTGCGCGAGGCGCTTGGTTATAGCGCGCCACATTTTCCCCTGCGAGATCATTACAACAAAGCGGGCGAGGGAGACGAGTGGATGTACGGTCGTGCCGCCCACGAAAGACTGACCGATAGTGGTGATTGGCGCGAAGATATCGACCTGAGGCAGCATCGTTATATGCTGGAGGACACTCGGTTGGGTTTGTCATTTCTGGTGTCAGTGGGACGCTGGCTGGGGGTGCCGACGCCCGTGGCTGCGGGTTTGCTAAGCATCGCCACTCCCGTTGCAGAGCGTCCACTCTATGAGGAGGGTCGAACCCTCGAGTCCTTGGGACTCAGTGGCTATTCACAGGATCAACTTCAAAACTTGCTGCAGCAGGGATTCAAGACCGCGGGTTACCCGCAGCAAACCATCGGTGTGCTGGGTGCGGGCCGTATGGGGCGAGGTATCGCACTGGCCTACGCGTTTGCCGGGGTTTCGGTGCGCATGGTTGATATGAAAGCGCGAAGCGCTGAGCAGTGGCAGCAGTTCCAGCAGACCCTGGACAGAGAGCTAGCTTTGGACCTGGATTTTCTGGTGGATGTGGGACTTCTCGCAGCTGCAGACCGTGAGGTCGTAAGCGCAAAAATGTCATGCGTGCCTGCCGAGCAAGCCGCACGCGCGCTGGATGCGTGCGATATTGTTTATGAAGCCGTACCGGAGGTGCAGGACGCCAAGCGCGCGTGTTTTGATTTTGTTAATCGCCAACTTCGCCAGGACGTGGTGGTGGCATCGACGACGTCTACATTTTTGGTAAGCGAGCTGGCGGCCATGGTGGAACACCCTGAGCGCTTTGTGAATGCGCACTGGCTAAACCCGGCGCATTTGATACCACTGGTTGAGATTAGTCGCACGAATGACGTGGATCCTCTTGCCCTTGCCCGTTTGGAGGCGTCATTGCAAAGTATTGGCAAGATTTCGGTGGTTTGCTCGGCGTCACCAGGATACATCGTTCCGCGCATTCAAGCCTTGGCCATGAATGAAGCTGCGCGGCTAGTGGAAGAGGGCGTCGCCAGTGCCGAGGAGGTCGACCGGGCTATCAATGCTGGTTTCGGACCGCGCTTCGCTGTTTTAGGATTGCTCGAATTTATCGACTGGGGCGGCGGCGACATTCTTTACTATGCCTCCAACTATTTGGCAGAAAAAGTCGATGCCCGCTATCTGCCGCCAGCCATCGTCGAAAACAATATGCACGCCGGTCTCAATGGCGTGCGTGAGGGCCGTGGATTCTTCGACTATACCGGCATGGACACGGTGGTCTATCGCCAGAAACGTCTTCGGGAATTCGTCGAGTTATTAGGTCACCGCGGCCTGTTGCCAAGATTTGGCGCCGCAGCTGAGCTGCTTGGGTAGCGCGTAAAACATGGCGGCGTTAAAAGACGGCGGTACTTTCGCCCCATCGGTGGAACCGCTCCACTGGTTGTCCGCCACGGAATTATTGACAGCTTACCGCCGAGGCGAAACCGACCCCGTGGCGGTCACGTCGGCATTGTTGACGCGAATCGAACGGCTTAATCCGACACTCTCTGCTTTCGAATCTGTATTCGCTGAGCCTGCATTGGTTGCCGCCCGAGTCTCTGCAGAACGCTGGGCCCGGGTGGTTCAATCCGATGACTCTGGGGTCCGGCCATTGGAAGGTGTGCCTGTGGCCATCAAGGACTTGTTGACTACTGTCGAGGGCCCTACCAGCGTAGGCACTGATTTTCTTGCAGGCTATCTTTCGAGGAAAGACGCAGCTGTGGTGCGTCGCTTACGTGACGCGGGTGCGATTATATTGGGTAAAACAGCGATGACTGAAGGGGCGTTCGCGCAGCACCACCCCGCGCGTATTACTCCCGTCAATCCTTGGGCTCCCGACCGAAGCCCCGGTGTTTCATCATCTGGATCAGCCGTGGCAGTAGCTGCAGGCTTGTGCCCCATCGCCTTGGGCACTGACACCGGCGGCTCCATACGCTTTCCCTGTGGCAACAACCGACTGGTGGGGCTTAAGCCAACGGTGGCTACTTTCGACGAGGGAGGCTGCTTCCCTTTGTCCTCAGGGCTGGATCATATCGGCCCGATCGTTCGCTCGGTGCAAGATCTTGAGGTGGCCATGCTGGCCATGGGTTGGAATCCCAAGCCCGTAAGCGTGACCTCTGGACGAGTGGCGGTTGATCGAAAACAGCTGTCGCAACGCTGTGATCCGAAGATTCGCAGTTTGCTTGAGGTCAATCTGGAGGGGCTAGAGCGGCTGGGCTACCAACTTGTGGATTACGATCTTGAGGCTGTGCAATGGCCACTGGCGATGGGGTGGCTGGATAGGGTGGGCGTGTCAGCCCTGCGTGAGCACCAGAAATTTCATATGCGTCACGCGAAACAGTATGGGCCGGCCTTTAGTTGGTTGTTAGAACATGGCGAGCGTGTTGCGACAGACCGGTTGCGCGAGCTGGAGCATATGAGTGCCGCCTGGAGTAGAGAGCTTGATCACCTGCTCTCTGGTGTCGATGCCTTGGTTTGCCCCGTCTCGGCCTATCCCAACCCGCCCTTGGGTAACTCGGGTGCCCCTCCATCACCGGAGGCTATCGCCAACTCGGTGTATTACACCGCGCCTTTTAATTTCTCGGGCCATCCGGCGTTGACGCTACCCATGGGGTTTGTCGATGGTGCACCTTCTGGATTTCAACTGATTGGCCAGAGCCATAACGAGGCAGGTCTGATTGCGTTGGGGCAACGCATTCAAGAAGCCCAGCCGTGGTCTGATCATCCGACAGAATTTGAGTGAGCTATGAAAGAGATGCTGACAGCTGCGCAGAGCATTGTTGATCGATTAATTGATCACGGGGTGGATACTATTTTTGGTATTCCTGGCGCCCAGACATATGCGTTTTTTGATGCCTTAGCGCAGCGCAAATCCGACGTGCGTTTGGTGATTGCCCGCCACGAGCAGGGTGCGGCGTACATGGCCTACGGTTATGCCAAATCCACCGGAAAACCTGGGGTGTATTGCGTGGTGCCAGGCCCTGGGGTACTCAATACTACTGCCGCACTCGTCACGGCCCACAACGCCCCCGTTTTGTGTATCACGGGTCAGGTACCTAGCGAATTTCTGGGGGTCGGACACGGCATGCTCCATGAGTTGCCCGATCAGCTAAATACCCTGCGCACCTTAACTAAATGGGCCTCTCGCATCAATTATCCGGACGAAGCGGCCCAGTTGGTAGATGAAGCGTTTCGGAATATGTTGTACGGACGCGTTCAACCCGTCGCGCTCGAAATTCCGATGGATGTGTTGGCGCAAACTGGTATGCCGGTGACTCTTCCCACGGTAGCGCCACAGCCGCCGCTGCAGCCTGATCCTACGCGCGTGAAACGTGCTGTGGAGCTGATTAAGACCGCGCAGAAGCCAATGATTTACGTTGGAAGCGGTGCGGTGGGCGCGGCGGCGGAGATCCTCGAACTGGCCCGCAAGATTCAGGCACCGGTGGCCTCGTTCAGGGGAGGCCGCGGCATCGTGGGTGATGATACCCCTTACGGCTTCAACTGCGCCTCGGGGTACAAGTACTACCCGGATATCGATCTCATGATTGGCATTGGCACACGATTAGAGTTGCCGGCGTTTCGCTGGCAGGCAGGGGTGGCGAATCATAATATGATTCGGATCGACACTGACCCTACCCAGTCAGTTCGACTTCGTGGTGATGTGGCGCTGGTCGCCGACGCTCAGTGCGCGACTTCGGCAATTTTGAATGGCTTGGGCGATTATGCATCGCCGGAACTCCGCGAGTCGCAGTTTGCTGAGATAAAAGCCGAGTCCCATCAGGAAATCCAGAAAATCCAGCCGCAGATGACCTACCTCAATATCATGCGCGAGGTGCTGCCGCGGGAGACTTTTGTGGTTGAAGAGATCAGCCAGTTTGGCTTTGCCTCGTACTATGGCTTTGAGCTGTATGAGCCCCGCAAGTTGGTGACCTGCGGTTATCAAGGCAACCTCGGTCACGGTTTTCAAACTTCGTTGGGTGTGCGCGTGGCCCAGCCTGACTGCCCGGTAGTATCGATTACTGGGGATGGTGGTTTTATGTTCGGTGTGGGAGAGCTAGCTACCGCGGTTCAGCATCGAATCGGCGTGATTGTGTTGGTGTTCAACAACAACGCCTACGGCAACGTACGCCGTGATCAAGTTAATTTTTATGATGGTCGAGTGCATGGATCGGAGCTGGTAAATCCCGATTTTGTGGCCCTTGCACAAAGTTTTGGTGCACGGGGCTACCGATCGGAGTCACCTGAGGAATTCCGTGAGCTATTAGCGCAGGCGCTGACCGAAACGAGGGATGGTCCGGTGCTGATTGAAGTGCCGATCGAGCGGGGTTCAGAGGCATCGCCCTTTGAGTTCATGTTGCCGAACAACTATGGGCGTTAACTGTGTGAAGATTGTGCGCGCGGTCTGTGGTCGATGACGGGCCACCTCTTGTCAGAGCGAGAGAGGGTTAGGGCAATCGCGCTTAACTAGGTTGCCAAATAACGAAGAGCTTGGTCGATAACCAAGTTGGCATGCAGCCAGACACTTTGTTCCCAATCTGCGTCTTTTGGCGAAAAAAATTCAGCAACCTTGGTATCCCATTCCGAGGCCTCAAACTGTGAAGCAATGGAGGGAGTGGGTTTTATGGCGAGTTGTTGCAGAAGGACGTTGAGCATTGTGTCGCTGTCGTAGGTGCCGAATTCCAACACGATGTTGACTAAATGCGACGCGTTGACTGAGCGGGTATAACCTTCAGTCGAGTGCCCAGTTACCTGATAATAGGTGGCCTCGTTACCCGGCGCGCGTGGGGCAATCACCCAGTTACCGAACACGTCTTCAGCGGTGGTCAATTCATCGCCGATCTGCATGCAAACGGCACTGCCGTAGCCATAGGGACCGACGCCGGTATGAAAATCAATGATGACAGTTTGACGCGCCCGTTGAGTATGTTCTCGTAGTAGGTTCAATAAGGTGGCGTTCGACCACGCCAGCTGGGAACCTCCGTAACTAAAGCCTTTTGGGTACTGGTATTGCCCTGCCATTAGGCCTGCCAAAACAGCTGGTTTGCCCAGTTTTTCAACGGTCTCGAGTAAAAACTGTTCTACGTTGTCGTGGGAGCAGTGAGCAATGGCATCAGCGAGGTTGGCATAGAGTTGGTTGGTGGGGAGGGGGTTGTCAAAGGATAAGTGATTGCGGCACAGATCTATGTTGTCTTCGTTATTGCGTCGACAGTAGAAGGCACCCCAGGGATTTACTGCATGCACCAGCAAGACCGCGCAATCCTCGGGAAGATTGGTGAAACGACCCTCCCTTAGCATTTGCGACTGGCAATAAGACCCGGCGGGAAGTTCGGGACCGTGGGTGCCCGAGGTGAGTATCAGTAATTTACTGGCATCGACACGACCCACCAGTGCCCAGTCCATAGCTAACGAGTCATCAGTGGGTAGGAATGACGATCCAGAACGTGTCCGACTGGTGATTACAGCTTCTTGGAATTGGGCGCGACACTCTTGATAGGTACGAGCAAACCTTAGGGATCCGCAGTTCAAGTGGCCTCCAGAATGAAATCACTGGCTCTCTCGCCGATCATGATGGCTGTTGCATTGGTATTGCCCGATGGCAAGTCGGGCATGATCGACGCATCAGCTACCCAGAGATTTTCGACCCCACGGACACGCAGCTGTGGATCGACCACAGCCATGGGATCGCAGCCCATCTTGCAGGTGCCCACCTGATGGTACATGGAAAAACAGGCACCTCGCACAAATTGTTCAAGTTGCTCGGTACTCTCCACGCCTGCGCCGGGATAGCGTTCTCCCACGAGCGCTTGCCCCATGGGAGGTGTAGCCATCATCTTGCGAACAAAGCGCACTCCGGCCATGAGTGCTTCAACGTCAGCTTGATGACTGAGCATTTCATGCGAGATAACAGGGCGAGCGAATGGGTCTTTTTGGTTCAGGCTGAGAGTGCCGCGAGAACTCGGCCGCATCAGCCCAATGGCCGTACCCATTGCTCGATCGCGCACTAGCGAGGCACCTTTTTCATCAAAATCATAGGCAAATGGCGAAGAGATGAGTTGCAGATCGGGGAGTTCCAAGCCCGCATCAGTTCGAATAAACGCGTGCGCATGACCAATGCTGGTTGTCAGTGGTCCACGGCCGCGAAGGAGAAAGTTAAGCAAATGGGGAATGCCTCTAATCGGCCCCAGTTCATTGCCGTAACTATCCTCATTCAAATTAAAGCTGGCCATTACAGCAGGGTGATCCTGCAGATTTTGACCCACCCCTGGCACGTCGCTGACGGTTTTGATGCCTGCAGCGCTGAGGCTGTCTGCAGGACCGATACCCGATCGTAATAGTAGCCAAGGGGACCCAATGGCCCCGGATGCGACGATGATGCCTCGACTAGCAGCTGAGGTATGGGTGGAGCCGCTGCGCTGCCAGGTGATGGAGCTGGCTCGGGTGCCCTCAAAGTGAATTTGCTTAACCTCAGCGTTGCACTGCAGATCGAGCCCTGGGTGTTTCAGTAGTGGACGCAGATACGCCGATGCTGCGGTCTGTCGCCAACCTCCTTTTTGGGTCGCCTGCACGCGATCAACACCATCAGGGACTTCGCCATTAAGGTCATCGACTCGAGGTACACCCATAGCTTCGATCGAGGCGATCCACTTTTCCGTGAGCGGATGGGGGCTGCGTGTGTCGTCCACGGACTGCGGTCCGCCAATACCTCGAAACGTATTTTCACCCCGATTGTTGTCTTCCATGCGGCGAAGGTAGGGCAATAGATCCTGGTAGCTCCACCCAGCGCACCCAGTGCCTGCCCAGCGATCATAGTCCGCGCGGTGACCACGGATATACATCATGCCGTTGATGGCAGATCCGCCACCCAGGGCGCGTCCAGCAGGCCACACATCTGCACGGTTCAGGCGAGACGCATCAGGTTGAACAGCGTATTTCCAGTTTAGTTTATCACTGGCGATTGCGAGGGGAGAGCAGCAAGGGATGCTTACATAGGGGTGGCGGTCAGAACCACCCGCTTCCAGTACCAAGACGTTGGCTCCAGCTTGCACCAGCCTCGCAGCCACTGCGCTGCCGGCGGATCCCGCACCAATAACGATGTAATCGTGCATAGCGAATAACTCCCTATCTGAATATGTGGCGCTTGCGGTTGAGAAAACGCAGTATTTAAACGGATTGTCGCGAAACTGGTGCCGGATACTTATTTAGATAAGCATATTTTTTTTGATAGATGGCATAAGTGGAACTCGATGGATCGATGGAGCCTAGGCTTCGATAGCAACCTAGGAGCTCGATACCATGAATGCAGCTAAACATTACAATAAGACCGCCCTGCACGTGGCTTTATTTGGTGCCATGGGATTTCTGATGACGAGTCAAAGCGTCGCTGACTCCGCCCTAGAAGAGGTGGTTGTCACAGCTAGCAAGCGCGGTGAAATGTCGGTTCAAGATCTCCCTTTCAGTGTTCAGGCATTAAGTGGCAATCAGCTGACCGAGCTAGGGGCGACGGGTATCGAAGATATCTCTGCTCTTGTTCCGGGATTCACAGCGTATAACGCTGGATCGAATCAGAAAAAGCTGCGAATTCGGGGTATTTCGAGTAGCAGTGAGTCTGAACCCCAGGAGACAGTTGGTGTTTATCTCGACAACATTCCGATTACCGGTGCCGGCGGCACTAATAACGAGAACGGTGCCACGCCAGATATCAACCTCTTTGATCTCAACCGGGTTGAGGTAATAAAGGGGCCGAGTGGCACTATATACGGTGCTGGCTCCATGGGTGGGACGGTGCGCTACATTGTTAATGAGCCATCAACAGACGGCTTTAGCGGCCGAGCTGAGGTGACCGGTAGCACCACCAAAAATGGCGACGAGAGCTACGCTGGGAACCTAATGCTCAATGTGCCATTAAGTGACTCCCTTGCAGCGCGAGTGGTGGTTGGTCAGCGTGAGGTGGGTGGTTACATTGATAATATTGTTCAAACTGGTGTATCGGATGCTCCCAAAAAGGGCCCTGAGAACGACATCAACGCCGATTCAGTGACATCGGCAATCGTCAGCGTAAAATGGCAGGCGAGTGACCGCTTGAGTGTACTGGCTCGGTACGTGCGCAACGAATATGAAGTGGATGGTGAGGGCAGTATCGATGCTGACGCTAGGATCAAGCTGAATCCAAACTACACTCCCCCTATGTCTGATCTGCAACAGGTTAGATACATTGAGGAGGTAAATCAGGATGAGCTGGACCTTTATTCCCTAGATATTGAGTATGACTTTGATACGGTAACTTTTGCTTCGAGCACCGGCTACACTGAGCGCACCACATTTGACCGTCAGGATACGTCAATCGTATCCATGCTGTTCTTTGGAACGAGCCCTGGCCAAATTGGTGGGCCAGCCCAAATTGCCGGTCCGTTGGACAACGATACAGAATATGAACAGTTCACACAGGAATTCCGACTGACCTCAAATCATTCTGGAAACTTATCTTGGTTGGTTGGAGCGTACTACTTCGATTTGGACAAGAAGTTCTCTCAGGGCGGGACCATCCCTGGGCTAGACGACTGGTTGGGTGGTTTAACCGATCTACTCGGTACTCCTGACGTGCCGTTCGAAAGCCTAACCACACAGAATCTCGAACAAATGGCGTTGTTTGGTGAGGCGACCTGGGAGTTTGCCACCGATTGGATGTTCACCGTGGGTGCTCGGTGGTTTGATGTTGAACAGGACTTTTTGCAGGTCGCTAACGGCTTGATCAATGGAGGACCGTCAACTCAAGGCGGCGAGGCGTCAGAAACTGGTGTCAATCCACGCTTTTCCTTGTCGCATCAGGCGTCGGAGTCCACATTGTTTTACGCTACCGCCTCCAAAGGTTATCGGGTGGGGGGGATCAACCAACCAGTGCCCCTAGATGCTGGTACTGGCTGTCGCGATGAACTTGAAAGTTTGGGCTTTGCTGCAGCACCGGGATCATTCGAATCAGACTCTTTGTGGAGCTACGAGTTGGGTTCAAAAATGGAATTCCAAGACAGGCGAGGCAGGCTGAACGCCGCCGTGTACTACGTTGATTGGCAGGATATTCAGGCACGTAAGCAATTGGCTTGTGGCTTCACTTTTTATGCGAATTCAGCCGAAGCTGAGGTTTACGGCGCAGAAGTTGATTTTCAGTACCAGCTGACAGATGCCTTCATGATTGCGGCAGCGGTGGGCTATAACGATGCTTCACTGTCGAAAGACGATCTGTTTTTCAACGCACAGAAAGGCTCTGATGTGCCCGGCGTTTCTGATCTGACCTACAGTCTTACCGCGCGCTACGATATGAATTTAATGTCTATGCCGATGTATGTGGCTGCCGATTATCGCTACATGAGTGAATTTAACAGCCTATTTGACAGTGGCGATCCCACCAACCGCACGGCTGGTGATTTCGGGCTGCTCAATTTGCGTGCCGGCTTGAATGTCTCCGATATGGTGGATGTCACGGTTTTTGTAAAGAATGCTACTGATGAGCTCGAGGTAACGGGTACTCAATCGAACCTATTTGGCGATTATGCGTTTGTCACTCGTCCCAGGGAAATTGGCGTCAGGTTGAATATAGACTTTTAACTAACGCACAACATTGCTGGAATATTTGGTCCAGTAGCTAGGGGAAGTAGCCAGTGATTCAACCGACTTACTTTCTTTACTCTGGACCCGCCATCGTGGTGTCGATGCTCACTATGGCGCTGGTCGTTTACATTCCCGCTTTTTATGCCACTGAGGTTGGCTTGGGCCTGACCGGAACCGGCCTGCTGTTCCTGGTGGCACGAGTCTGGGACGCCATCATCGACCCTCTGGTGGGTTCTCTCTCGGATTCCACCCGATCACGCTGGGGTGCTCGCAAACCGTGGATCATCGTCGGGACGCCGCTTCTCATATGGACGACGTGGCAGTTATTCAATCCTGGCGAAGGAATTTCCAGCATCAACATGTTGGTGCTGCTTATGCTGTACTACCTGGCATGGACGCTGGTGCAAATACCCTACCTCTCGTGGGGCGCTGAGTTATCCAATGACTACAAAGAGCGAGCCCGCATAGTGGGTGTGCGTGAGGGTGCTATGTTCATTGGCGTGTTGATGGCAACTGGTTTACCTATGTTGATTTTTCCTGGTCCTAAAACCAGCATAGGAGACATTCTTGGATTATTTGCTTGGATCACAGCGTTACTTCTCCCTGTCACGGTTGTATTAGCCATACGTTGGGTTCCAGCTGGATCCGTCGCAGAGACTAACTTTCAAAAACCTTACGCGAAAATGCGCAGCCTCCTAGGCAATGGCCCATTTCGGCGCTTGCTGCTGGCTACATTCCTCAGCTGGCTTGGTGTGCATGTGTACAATGCGGCGGTTTTATTAATTATTGAGTTTGGGCTTGCACTGCCAACCAATAATTTTCTGTTACTCGTTTTTATTCAGTTTCTGGTTGGTACTGGAATGGCGCCTATCATTACACGAAGTGCCAATCGTTGGGGCAAACACAAGGTTCTAGCAGCAGGGGTATTTGGCAGCGCTCTAACGCTTCCCATGATGCTCCTTGTCCAACCGGGCGCTATGTATCAAGTAATGATGGTTTTTGCTCTATTGGGTGTAGTGATTTCACCAATCTGGATATTACCCACGGCCCTTGTTGCTGATGCTGTTGATGTTGGGCGACTACAGGGTGGCGGCAATCAGGCTGGGGTCTATATGTCCCTCTACAATTTAGCCAACAAATTGGCTCTCTCATTGGGGGTGGGTATCGCATTACCACTGATGGATCTATTGGGTTTTGATCCAGCGGCCACCGATCCCGCCCTGACTGACGTAACAAGCTTGATGTTGGTTGGTCTAGTGCTACCCGGATTATTTTTGATCCCTGCAGGGTGGATTTTGTTGCGCTACCCTATCGATGCTAAAGCCCACGCTAAAATACTTGAACAGGTCAGCCGTTTATCTTGAAGACTGTTGCCATGTGTATTTCGCAGTCTGGAGGCATCAAAAAATGACAATCGATGATAATTTTCTGAGGGTCGCAGCAGCGCAATTTAGTCCTGAATATGCGGACATGGTAAGGGGTGTAGAGAAAGCCGTAGCCATTATTGAAGACGCCGCTGGCCAAGGCGTAGAGCTGCTGGTTTTTCCTGAGCTCTGGTTTTTGGGCTACCCTTACTGGGCCAGTATGGATACCAGAGCGTCGGCCTATGAATTCTGGTTGCAAAAATTTCTGAACACAGCTGGATCGATTGACGATCCTCGCCTTTTGCCACTATACGCCGCCGCAAAAAAGCACGGCATGATGCTGAGCATGAGTATCCATGAACGTATGGGTGGTACTCTTTATAATTCACTTCTCATGATTGGCGCCACCGGTAATCTCGAAGGCCATCATCGCAAGCTCATGCCTACCAATACCGAGCGACTACTTCACGGTCAAGGGCAGGGCGATGACTTTGTCGTTGTCAGCTCAAAAATCGGTAACATCACTGGGCTTCTGTGCTTCGAACATCAAATGCCTTTGTCGCGTGCGGCGGTGGGTACCTTCCGTCCCGTAGTCCATTGCGCTCAGTGGCCTGGCCATGCCTTTCTCAATCCCATCATTGATGCTTCTGTCCGCCAACTCGCACATGAAAATAGTTGTTTTGTTATTAGCGCACGGGAAGTCATGGATGCAACTTTTCTCGATGCCCAAGACGCTATAGGAACTGATGCCGGTCGTTGGAAGGCTGTCGGTGGTAGCGCGATTGCGGCCCCTGGCGCCACTTATTTAGCGGAGCCCGTGTTCGAAAAAGAGCAGTTGGTGATTGCTGATTTAGACCAAGATTTGGTCAGACAAAATCACTATCTAATTGACAATCAGGGGCACTACGCGCGCCCCGATGTGTTTGGATTTGAACTAAAGCAATATTCTGCGGACTAGTCGTTATTTTTCGCGGGTCAGAAGCCTGGGCGCCTCTATACTTCCCTGCTTGCGGATTGCTGCGGGCGTCATCCCAAATTCTTTGCGGAATGCCGTAGAGAAGTTGCTGGAGTACTGGTAACCCACTTCAAATGCAATTTGAGTGATCGGCAATTCACTTTCGAGTAGCAGTGTTATTGCAGCATCCATGGCCGCTCGATGGCGGTATTCGTATACAGTCACTCCCATGATATTGCGGAAGGTCTGTGTTAATTGAGTTTCGTTCCAGCCAACTGCTCTGGCTAGTTCAGATATGGTGGGTGAGTGAGAAAGATCCTGGTCTAATAGGTCGCAGATCGCTATGACGCGTTCTAGGTCATGCTTTCTCGGTTGCGTGCTTGTCGCGCCACCAGCCATTATTGATACGTACCGTAGCATCTTTCCCAGTAGATCAAGACAGCCCGCTTGCAGCTGTATGCCGTGGAGTGCGCCCGCACCACTGATGTCAAATAAACGCCGCGTCGCTGCGAGAATTTCTGGCGGCATTTGAAAGCCCATGGAAAAAAAGTCGTATGCGCGATTGTTAATCATGTCGGAAATTGGGACGGGGAGGGATACTTCTGAGTCGTCGCTAATTTGGTCTAGAAACTCACGGCTGCAGAACAAGGTCAGGGACAGTTCCTGTGTATTGGCAGCAAACACCTCGGTTTTTGGCATACCTTCAGGTTGTAACAGCATTCCGCACGCCATCGGTTGAACGCTTTCGGTAATCGATTTGCTATTAAGCGCTAAGCCGCTGTGACCCCGCAGTCGAAAATGAAGCTTTAGCATGCTGTCGCTGACATAGGTCTCAGAGTGGTTAACGTTATGTTGAACGTTGCTAATCAACGCCACCAGCCCCTCTCTGATCAACATACATTCTCGAATACCTGCAGCGCCCGCGGATTTGGGTTGCATACGAACTAGGTTATCTGGCGTTGAAAAATCAACATTTATGGCTTCGTTGTGGGAGTTCAGAGTCGACAAAATTGATGTGTAAAAGTGATTTTGGGGACTTTTTCGCATGATTCATCAGCCTTTTTTACAGGGGCACACTCACGTTTAACTGTTATGCAGTCGTTTAGCTATGTCGAAACTCCACCAGCTTTTTTCGCGTGTAACTCTTCATACCATCAAGGCCGCCTTCAACACCAAACCCAGATAATTTTGCGGGTTCGGCACTTTGCGCCAGCCATGCGCTCTGCCCAGTGGTTTGTCCTGTAGTAACGGTCAACTTACCAACGTCAATGAGGTCTGCCAATTGATGGGCGCGGGCATAGTCACGAGTATACAGTGTGGCCGCCAGCCCATATTGACAGTCATTGGCAAAGTGGACGGCTTGTTCGTTACCCTCAAATGGCATAACACTAATAATAGGCCCGAAGATTTCTTGTTGCGTCACCCAGTCTTGCTGTTGGGCGCCTTTGATTACTGATGGCCCGACATAAAACCCGGATTCGCCAGTCCGGCCCTGCAATCCATCCAGCATGATGGTGGCTGAGGAACTGTGGGCAGCAGCCATGGCATGCGCCACTATTTGAAACTGCAGCTTGTTGGCTAACGGCCCGAGCACACAAGTCTCGGAGCTTGGATCATCAGGCGTAAAGTCATTGCAAGCAGCCACCAATGCGTCTGTTAGCAGATCGTATGCAGGTCGCTCAACATAGACCCGGTTGCGCGCCACACAGACCTGGCCCGTATTCCAAAGTGCGTCAGCCGCCAGTCGCTGGGCTAATTGTTCTACGTTTTTCGGCGTTACCGCATCAGCAAAAACGATGGAGGGTGATTTGCCGCCGCACTCCAATAATACTGGCGTTAGGTTGTTACTGGCACTTGCCATCACCTTGCTTCCGATCTTGGTTGATCCTGTAAAGGTC
>Ga0255754_10000286_pt1 | contig 39810 bp, 47 predicted proteins | sample 101ome_22_FD_179954 | JGI IMG/M metagenome (GOLD analysis project Ga0255754, IMG submission 179954) | Coastal salt marsh microbial communities from the Groves Creek Marsh, Skidaway Island, Georgia - 101412BT metaG (version 2) | ecosystem: Environmental > Aquatic > Marine > Intertidal zone >... | reverse complement strand
TTCTAATATGAAAGCATTTAAACAATTCGTTATTGAAGAACAACTTTTAACTGAAGGTGGAAATTCACCCTTTATTAATCGTGAAACAGGACAAGTTCTTGGTCGTGCTGAACGCATGAACATGGCTTCTGTAAATCGCAAACAGATTCAGAAGCAGTTGCTGACCATGCTTCAGGAACTCAACGTTAAATTCGGTAAAATGCACGGTAGACCCTTATGGCCGTCTTGGTCAATTGTTGCGTCTGGTGAAGCTTTTAACGGCTCCAGTGAGCAATTTTTTGACAAGACCATCTCTGATGCGGACTTCAAGAAATACAAGAAGACTGTCGGTGATATGGATCTGACAATTCCTCATGGTAATTTAGGACCTCTGTTTGACTTACTCGCCACTCTCGAAAATAAAAAGCTTGCTGGTGGAACTTTTATCTACAAGGGACAGAATAAAAAGAAACAGCAAGGTCATCAAATCAATTCAATCTTTCAATTACAAAATCCAAAACTCAATCTTCAAATTGATTTTGAAGGAGTGAACTACGAGAAAGATAAACCAGACGCCTTTGGTAAGTTTTCACATAGTTCAAACTGGGAAGATATGAAAGCAGGTCTGAAAGGTCTGGGTCATAAACTTTTACTGATGAACATGGCAAGAGCCTTATCCGCAATGCATAATGTAGTTGTGCTGACACCTTCCTCAACTGCTGAAAACCCTAAAGTTTCGGGAGCAGAAACAGAAAAGTTTCCCACGAACTTAGCATTCTCTGTTGATAGTGGCGCTCGTTTTAAATACGAGCCAGTGATGAAAGGTGAAACACAATTAGAGATTAATGGTAAAAAGGCTTATAAGAAACTTTCGACAGCGAAAAGTAAATACACAACAAATCTAAAAGAAATTTTTTATATGATGTTTTCAAAGAAACCATCAGATACGGATCTGATTAAGTTTCGAAGTTTTGTAGGTATTCTTTCATTGCTCAAAGAAAAGAAAATAAAAAAACAAGTAGTTATCGATATCTTTGAAAACATTATTACAAAGAGTATGTTCTGTAAGCATTGTCAAGGAACAGAAGTAAATAATCCAGATGGTGACCGTCAAACAAAAATGGTCATTCTCAATAAAATGGTATCAGAATTTGATTATCTCAAACCAATTCTTGATAAAGCTGGACCAATGATTGAAAAGTATTATCAAAACTATAAAGAAGTAAAGGTAGATTCATGATGACTTTTCGCACTTTCGTAGTCAGAAAAAATTACATAACAGAGGCTGCTTCAGGTAGACTTGACAAAAGTATTACAAATGCTGACAAGGTTTTTAAAAAGAAAGTTGAGTTCTTTTTTGTCTTAGATAAAACAGGAAATACTCTCAATCCCAGAGAATATACGATTGAAGAAAAGTTTGATGGTGTCAAGTTAAATCTTTTTCGTAATGATGAAGATTTTGATCCACAAGATTTTTCAAAGAATTGGGTGGTTTCTTACAAGAACAATATTATGCATCCTGATGAATTCAAATCTGTTTCTTCAAAGAAGTCAAAAGAACAAGGAATTGGCATCACTCAGTATCGTTTAGTGTTTGATCATTTAAGAAAACATCATCGTTACACAAAAAGCATACCGAAGAACACTGAATTTTTTATTGAATTCATGATGAAAAAACCAACTCTCACTCGAGAATATGAGACAAATCATTCAATGGTGTTGATTGGCTATGCTCATAATATGGAGGTTGATAAGCAATCTGATTTTCGTATCTACACCAAAGAGACTTCCTTAGAGAATAAAGAAAATGCTCATTATGCTGAGATGCTTCGTATCGAAAGCGGTGCTGTTGTTTTTGAAGGAACAATTGATTCCTATAATGATTTACATTCAGGTGCTAAAAATAAATCTTTGAAATCAGCAATTTCAAAGAATAAGAAGTTTCTACAAAAATTATACAAAGACCGCAACTGGGAAGAACTTTACACTCTGATCAAAGAAATATTTCTCGAAGTCAAAAGTGTATATGGCGGTAAGACAGAAGGTGTTGTAATCAAAGATCATTTGACAAAAAAGACATTCAAATTCCTACAAGACGACCAGCATGATAAAGATGTTCGTGCAAACGTTAAGTCTAATTATAAAATGGATGGTGAAGAAGAAAATAATTACTATACAAAACTTCGAGAAATTGCTGCTGAAATTCTTAACGACATTGACCTATCACAACCCTTCGGTGAGGTGATGAAAGAAATTTCAGACACTGTTCATCGGAAAAAACTTCCTGCTAAGATTCATTCAAAGAAAAATATTCATCAAGTTCGTGAAGATTTACATCTGACAACGAAGATGAAGTTTGAAAAGTTAAAAGATGGTTGGGCTGGCGTTGTGGGTAAGTTTCGTATTGTTACAAAAGAACATGTCAAGATGATTGAATCTGCTTTTGATAAAGGCTATAAAGGTGTAACTGTAATGATTGTTGCGGGTTCAAGAGATCCTGAACTAGCAAACGCAAGTAAAGAAATTCTAAAAGAAATTTTCAAAGGAAAGCCAATTGAATTTGTGATTTCAAAATCAGGTAGCATTATTTCTCTTGAAAAAAAGACTCGCAATCCAATTTTAGCCTATATATGTGGACCAGACCGTGAATTAGATTATGAGAAACAACTCAAATCAGTGAACAGTGATGCGGTTGTTGATGTATATGATGGTGGTAAACGAGGAGAAGTTTCTGCGACTCAAGCAGAAGAAGCATTAAAAAGTAATAACTATGGCAAGTTAGCTAAAATTGTACATGAAGTCACGCTTCAACGAATTGATAAATGGTCTAAGTTTATAAAGAAATAGGTACTATGGATGTGATGATTGAAATATATGGAACACCAAAAGAAATTGTTGTTGGAGAAATCACTGAGGAACAGTATGAATTTTGGAAAGAAAGAGAACAAGGTTACGGTGATTCCCCTTCTCTCACAGATTATTGTTTAAGAAAAAATGATTATGAAATTGATGAAGAATATGAAATTGATGAAAAATATGATTTTATTATTGATGATTGGACTGATGTTAATGACGTTTATTCCTCAGTAGGATTTATTGGCGAAAATTCTTCTACTTTACGCATTAAAGTAACAATTTCAGATAATCAATCAGAAATTGGTCAGCACGAAGCAACTCAAATTCGTGCTGACCAATTTGCTGAAACTAGCATAGAACTAGATGAACCAAATGTTGGTGAATTTCATTTTATAAGTATGGAAAGTTATGAAAAACAACTATGCTTTAAATCAAAGATTGAAAATGTTGATTTTGATTTATTTAAAGAAAATCCACCAACCAATTTTTTATCATTCAAAAAAGATATTATTTATGATAAAGAAATAATTGTAGATGTTTTTTATAAAGGAATTCCTTTTATAAATCAAATCAAAAATTTCTCATCATTAGTGACTAGTCATCAATTTAGTTTGAAACCTTAGGCTTGAGAAACCAGAGATTCGTAATCAACATTGACTTCAATTGAAAAATTATCAAAGAAATTGAATTGAACAAAATCATCTTCAAGCTTTTTTAGATACAGAAATGAATATTTGTTGAAGAACATTTTCTTATCATTTTTTTCATATTTGAAAAAATACTCAGCAAAATTTGATGTATCAACGGTATCATAACCTTGAATTTTCATAATATTGTCTTTTCGATAATAAACATGAACCTCATCATTTTCAAATGTAATATAGTGAGCATTTGAGAAATTAAATAAGTATTCTTCAGACTCAATAAGAATCATAGCAATATCTCCTATAGTATAAATAGATTCATAAATAGTTTAAACTCATAAAGTATATAGTTCATAAATTTTGGAGAAAAATGGCCAGATTACAATCGACTCAAAAGCCAACAACTCTTTTGACTTTGAAAAAAGATAAAGACGAATCAAATAGTTACATGACTTTTAAGTCTGGTGAAATTATTTTGATCACAGAGCAAGGTATCGTAGATGGTGATGTTCGTTTTACAAAAGGTGACAAGGCATTATATGGAAATATGAATGGAACATTTCCTTTGTACCCAGTCGGTTCAATTATTTTCTTTGCGGGGAGTGAACAACCAGATGGTTATCTTACATGTAATGGACAGCAAGTTTCAAGACATTTATATCCTGAACTGTTTGATAAGATACGTTACACTTGGGGAAAGGGTATTCATCCAACGACAGGAAATCGTCACAATGATTATTTCCGTGTTCCTGATTTTGAAAATGCAGCGAATGTAGCAGATGGGAGTAGCACTGAATACATTTATCATATGAGTAAGTCTTCAGATTATCCATACCCGAGCATAAGTGACCGAAGAATACATAATTCAAATCCAGAAGAACATTATATTTCAGGTTTGTTTATTCGTAATCTAAATGAAAGAGGAATTGGTGCGAATATTGATGGGCCTGATTATTATCGATTACATGTAACAAAATTAGGACTTTGGGATACTCGTATCTATAGTGGGAATAATCGTGAATTAGTTGAACGACAATTTGGTCCATTAGATATTCAGATGGATTTATTTCAAAGACATCGACATAAACCTGTGTCAACCAATACTACTTATGATGGTGACCATAATCACCGATATTATGGCGCACCTCGTTCACGATATTATGTGAAGGATGATGGTACAATCAATACTAAAGTAGGTGATAATGGTTACGGAAGAAAACTTGGTTCTTACGAAGATAATAGTACATCTGGTTATTTTGTAAACTTTGGAATATACAGTAAAACAGTTCCTCTTGCATTTAACACAGCTACAACTCAATCATCTGGAGCGCACATTCATTATGGTTTTGCCGGATATGGTAGAAATTTTGCTGACCAATTAAATACCACAAATGTAAACAGGTCAGATCGAGGTCATCTGGATAATGCGAGAGAAACAAGACCAAAGAATTATTCTGTCATGTTCTGTATAAAATATTAGGAGAAAGAATGCCACTTCAAACAATTAGTTCTGGTGCTTTTAAGTTTGCAACAATCAAAGACAATCAAAAACAAGTAGCGATTGCTGGTACGATGAATATTTCTGTTGATGATGACAACGAAATATCTGGTGATTTCCGTATTCATGACGCTGTTACTCCAGGAGGATTACCTACACCTCCAGCTGGTACTTTGACTTATATGCTCACAGAAAAAATTTGTTTTACACAAACTTTTGTAGCAACTACTGATGGTGAAAATTCATTTACAGCCAACACTACATTATATGGACCTTTTGTACAAGATGATAATGTTCGTGTTTTTCTCACGGCTAACTCAACAGATCCAAATGATGAATTTGAAATTGATCCTTTGAAAGAAGCATTTACTATAAATTATGCAGCCAACAATGTAACAATCGATACAGCAGAATTTATAAATCAAATCAAGGCACATGTAGCAAACAATGTTACAGGTGAAACAATCACTCATCCAACAAAGATACGTTTACAATGGTTAGATGACCGTGTAAATGGAGGAATTCGAGAAAAGGATGGTTGGCATTTTTGTGATGGTAGAACTTTGCAAAAAAGTGAATATGCCGCCTTGTATAAATCGATTGGGCAATCTTGGAATAATATGTTAGAAATTCAAGATGTGATTAAAGATGGTTTTGATTTAAGTATTGACCATCCTTTCAATGAAATCAAAGTCATTGAAGGGAATAGTTTGTTTACAAATTTTGATGTAAATTATGATGAGAATGAACCGGAAAATTTGATTGCGTATCGTAGAAGTCCAACAGAAGTTCAAGCAGATACATGGGAGACAGCAGAAAGGCTTGTTGAGGGCGTTCACTATACAAAATCTGGAGGAAATTTATTTACAACAACAGTAGGAAATGTTCTCGATACACGATGGGAAATTTTGATTTTGACAAAGAAACCAAGTGATGAATTTCAGATACCTGACCTGAGAGGATATTATCTAAGGTCTATAGGTTCTTGGGATAATCGTGATACAGCAGTATCGGGCAATCCTCAAAAATATGGTATTCGTACTCGACAAGAAGATACAATTAAAAAACATAGTCACTTTTTGGCATTCAACTCTGCCGGTGAGCATTCACATGATTATACTCCTTGGTTGTATAATGACCGAACATCAACTAGTCCCAATCATTCTGCTGAATTAATAATGCCTGGTGGAAGCGCAACGAAGAACGCAGACTATAACAAGCTAAAGGCTGTTCGTAGAGGTATTGGTAAACACTACAGACACGTAGGTGACAATTGGCATCTAAGAGTTCCTTCAATATATGATCTGCCATGGTCTATGTCTCAAACTATGCAGAGTACATGGTCTGGTTGGACCGGTTGGCAAAATCACACGATTAATAATGCCTGGAGTTATACCGCTTGGTGGACACCTTCTGGTGGTTCAGCTGGCCATTACGACCGTGTAGATCCTAGCTGGACAGAATGGAATACTTGGCGAAATTTCCACAATCCTTATTTTACAAGAAATGAAACTAAAGATTTTTATGCGTTACTAGGAAATTTTGGCTCCAATAGTGGAGATTATGGATATTCAGGTTGGGATGTCGCAAGAAATTATTCAAGGGCTGAAAATATTAAAAATCCAACTTCTGCTTATGAAGATGGTGCGCCTTATTATGCAAGTGAATATTGTATTCGGTCTCAACATCGAAATCAACATCATCCCATCATGTCGAGAAATTTAATTGAACCACGATATTTTTTATTAGGTGGCGGACCAACAGATCCTATCAAATCTCAAGACCAATATCATCATCATGAAATTTGGTTCGAAGAACCGGATGCTTCTTTTCATCACACAAGTTCACAAGGTTCAACGAGTGAAAAATATCAAGAAGAAGTTGATATGCCACACATAAAGCTACCAATTTTCATCAAATATTAAGAGTCTACATGGATAACTATTTTTCAAATAGAATTACAATTGAAGAAATTAAATCGAATATAAATGCCAAATTTCCTCCTGGAGATCAGCGTTTAGATTCATATCCTCCAGGTGTAGGTTATCAACAAATTCAAAGACTTTCTGGATTCGCCACAGCAAAGGTACCAACAACAGATATGTTTGCTTCTTCTGGAGGAACAGAAAGATTTCCAAGTACTAAAGGTCAATTAGTAATTGTTACAGATGGTTATGATTCTGATGGTAATCCATATGGTGAAACTGATACGATGTATGCCACTGGTCCTTCACGATATGTACCTTTATATAATAGTATTTTTACTGGCGACATGAGGCTTCTTGATGGAGGAAAAAATCCAATTGGTCAAACATTTCCACCAATTGGATCATTGGGCTATTTTGCTTATAATGGTGTTCCTAACGGATGGTTAGAACTCAAGGGTCAAGGACTTTTATATTTAAAAAGTAAATTTTATGATATAAATGGTGTTCAAATCAGTTCAAGAGCAGAAACCAATTTTGCTTATGAAATTACACAAGATACAGAATATACACCTTTATTCAATATACTTTACTCTTGGGGAATTGTAAAAACAACACCTTCAAACAACGGATGGAACTTTTTCTTACCAAAATGGCAAGGTTACTTTATACGGTGTATTAATCCATCTTCAACAGGAATTGATCCTGGCTCTCGAATTTGGCATCCAAGTGAAAGAACACATATCAACGCTTCAAGAGTAACTGATACTACTCCTACATTTGGTCATATTCCTGTTCTAAAACATACACATTATTCAAAAATTCTTCAGCGGCATTTCCGCGGAGGTCTAGATGGTCATGGTATTCGTGAAGATTGGGGAACAACGAATTTTATGCGTTTCTGGAGAAACACTCAAAATGCTGCTCATCATACAGCCGGTTCTCATTATTCTATAACAGGACAAGCAAATAGTTATACTACTTGGCGAGATTATATTGGTCAACACTGGTCATCTAGTAACTATAGACAAACATATAATTTTCATCCATTTCTTCATTCAAATTCTACAACACGTTACGGAATGCCCTACTTTGATTCAAGAACAGGAGGGCATAATTTAGATCGATTTAAAAATTTCGTGGTAGGTGGTTTTAAGAAACATCTTCGAAAAAGATATTATGGTGATGTTGAATGGAATGATCCGGCTGCTGTAGATTATACTGCACATTATCATGATGGAGAAAGACCTGATGGATGGACATCATGCTACCAAGGAAATGCACAAGCTCCCCGAGATTCTGCTGGTAACACGCACTGGTGGTGGCATTGGAACGAAAAGTATTTTGAGGATACAAACTCAAGGTCAGGATTTGGGACTGATTGGTGGTGGTCTACTGGATATAATAGTGCTGAACAACTTGGTAGACATAGCACTTATTTTTGGCAAGGTTATTACCGAATGCGAAGATGGTGGGATGCTGGAAATGGAAATTGGTTTGCCAAAGCTTGGTGGGCTTCTTTAAAACCCGGTACAGCAGGCAGTCCACAGGGTGATAGAACAACGAGTAAACAATTTATTGCTAATGCTGCTTTTCTACCATTTAAAGATTATTACGGAAACGAATCTACTTGTACGTGGACTGCTCATCGGGCTTGGTCTGATTATCCCAATCCTTATAAAAATGTTGATACAAATCATTTTCCTCCAGTAAATGCTTTCGGTATGTCAACATTTTATTCAGATGAATATCCTCATAATCAACATAATAATAATAATGAATTAAAAAATATTGCTCGAGCACGTGTCGGACGTTATCATTCATATCGTTATCACTTTCATAATGAAGTAAAGACTTACTGGAGAGCAAAAGAAAATTGGTGGGGAACGTTTTTACATAGCTTTGAAACCTATAACGCTCGGCATGGCAGTGACAATAATCATTTTCGTAATTGGGGTGGTAGTTGGAATGCAAATTATGCTAGTTGGTGGTGGATGGGATATGATCGAGACAGAAACTACACTTCACAAAGTGGAACCGCAAGCTGGTTTCAGAGATGGGGACTGAATTGGACCTTTCCATATCATATCAAGCGTTCTCCTGCAGGAACAAATGATGGTACTGAAATTTTAAATACTGGTAATGATGGTGATCCAACAACTACATCAGGAAACCATCGACACTCAATTCATGAAGGTAATAATGGTATATTTGCTAGAGGAGACTATGAAAGTCGTCCAAACAATATCGCACTTAGACTTTGTATAAAATATTAGAGGAGCTATGTCTAAATCAAAAAATGTTGTTGTGTTAAATGAAAATAATCATTTTGTAGGATTGAAAAAAACTTTTTTCGATAATCGTGCGAATACCTTTAGTATGATTCCAAATGGTTATGATATACCTTTACCAGATGAAAAGGAAGGTTATTTTTCGATTTGGAATTTTGAAAAAGAAGAATGGTATTATGAAAAAGAAATTTCAGAAGAAAAAGACCAGCTTGAAGAACAAGTTCAAAATATCTTACAAAGAGATCCAATGTATTATTTGAAATTAGTGCGAAACAATCTTTTACTTGAAACAGATAGTATAGTGTTAAAGTATTATCAAGAGAGTAAAGAAGTTCCTGAATCAATAAAAAAATATCGTGAAGAATTGCGAGATATTCCATCAAAGATTGAAAGTGGAGTATTAAAAAAACCAACATATGTAGAATCAGTTGAAAAGTTAATTGCGGAAGTAGTGAAACCAGAACTTCTTATAAATTTCAAATGGCCTGAAAAACCTGATCTTGGAGTAAAATAAATGGCTAAAACAGCTTTCTGCCGTATCAATGAAAATAACGAATACGTAGCACATACAGATAAATTTGAAGAAGGTCTTTTTATTGCTCCTATTCCAGAATTGAAACAGAACTCAAAAGCAATTTGGACAGGAAGGTCTTGGAAGATTGTTAAAGGAAATATAAATTATTCAAGTGAAGACATAGTTAGTTCAATAGCTGAAACAGACCAACTATTATACGTGACAGGAGAACAACAAGTAGAATTATCTTCATATGACAATGCTGATAATAATTTCTTTTTAGATAAATTTACCACAGAAAAACAATTACTTGATGTTGAAATTATTAAATTAATTGAAAATAATCAAAAAGTTCCTACAGAATGGTCAGACTATTCAAATAAGCTGAATAGTTACATTCAGTATCTTGATAATCATTTAGTTTTCACTGAAGAATGTGAAGAATTCAAATACACTGAAGATGTTATAAAATCTACAAATGATTTCAAAGAAACTAATTTCAATTCAATTGGACAATTTTTGAAAAGAATTGTTGTTTGGGATTCTGAGAAGGCTCAAGAATTACTATGTTTGAATTCAAATGATATTAATTTAATGAGTAAATATAAAGATGATTATATTACACAAAACATTATTGATACCGAAAGTGTTATTGTATACAATATAAAAGACCATCGAATTGTTAATTTAGATGTAGATCAAAGATTGATTGAGAAAAATATTGAAGATGGTGTTTTTCGTAGTATTACTATTCGACACATACCACCAATCACTGATAAAGAACTGAGTCATGACGAATTGGTAAACCATTTGGATATCATAACTAATGGTGAAATCGATGACTTATCCGATGAAATTGTTTTTAAAGATACATTCTATTATGATGCTTATCCTGAATTTTATGAAAGATTAGATTTATATAAATTATGTATTCAATATTATGAATACTATGAAGAAAAATATAAAGAAATTGTAATTTCTTCACCAGCAGAGCCAGTGGAAGATGAGGAAAATGTACCTGAATCAATCAACGAAGATGAAGCTAGAGCTTTACGAAATTCTCAGCTAAAGAATCGTTTTTTCGAAGAATGTTTTGTGAGATTTGATTTTCAAAAGGATGATTATCAAAAAGATTTGGAACGCTACCAAAGACTTACAGGTAAAACTACCTTTCAATTTACAACAAATGGAATTGAGTATGATTTAAGTAAATTGCTTTCAAATGAAATATTACTCATTAATCTAATACCAACTTATATTTTAGCATTAGTTGAGGATGAGATCAATCAACCTACAAATTATAGAATCGAAACTGATTATTCACGTGTTTTTGAAGGATATCAAGATATTTCTGACCTTATTGAAAATGTAAGATTAGAGCAAATAATTGACAACATTGAAGAATTAGAAAAAGAACAAGCAAAAATTCCTGAGGGCATACAACCACATATGTTGAAAGGACCCGCAACTCTATATGATTTTGATCTCGAATGAAAGAAGTACCAGAATCACTCAAGCTTGAGTTCACTATGGCAATGCGAGAACTTCAGGATGAAGTTAAAAAACAACAAGAAAGAAAAATGATTCAACAGGCAATTGAAGAATTTTTTTCAGAAGATAAAAAATGGAAGAAGTCCCAGACGAATTAGATTCAGGGGACTTAGATTTGCTTTTCCGCCTCGTTGCTGAGGCTCGTAAAAATAAAGATCGGCACAAGAAAAAAAATACTTGACAATTTACTCGAAGTATGCTATATATTAATGCAGTGTGAATGGTTCGCACTGCATCAGCAATCGCTCGATTGAGGATTGCGTCTGACAAACCTTGCTTATTTAGGAGGCAATATGTTTATTACAAATATATCTACCAATGAATTTGACCGTTTTCTACGTCATTCAATTAATGTTTTTGACCACTTAGATGAAGTGTTTCGAGAATCTCGCTTCTCGAGCAATGTGACTTCAACATTTCCCCCTCACAATATTCGCCAAAAAGATAATTCGTATCTGATTGAAATGGCCGTTGCTGGTTTCTCGAAAGATGAAATCACAATCACAAAAGAAAAAGATTATTTACACGTGGAAGGAAAGAAAGCCGAAGATGAAAAAAACGATGAGTATCTAACTTATCGTGGTATCGCTTCACGTTCTTTCAAAAAATCTTTTGTGTTAGGTAAAAATATGAAAGTATTGGCGGCTGATGTGAAAGATGGATTGTTGTTTATTGGTCTTGAGAAGGAAGTTCCTGAAAAGGATAAACCTCAGACAATTGAAATCGGATCAGATCAAAGTATATTGTCAAATATTGTTTCGAGTGTCAAGAAATTGGCCGCATAATATGAAGGACGGGGTGGTCAACAGGCCACCCACTTTTAACACACACATCACAGGAGAGATATATGTCTTATTTCGATCTAAATTCCGCCTTTCGGTCTTCTCGCTACCAAGAAATGCAATCTTATTTTAAAAATGAATATCGTAATGACCATGAATGGGCTTTTAACAATTGGCTTGAATCAAAAGCTGAAGCCAAAAAAAAAGTTTTTTCCAGTATTGCTGCGATCTTTGGAGCCTTGCCTTTCCTACGGAGCAACAGTTAAAAGAAAAATATTTAAATCAAGCAACTGACCTTGTAGACCTTGAACATCGTTTAGAAAACTGGGATCGTAGAAGTAGTCGCCAGAATAATTCAGGCGTCATGTATTAATATAACACACACATCACAAAAGGTAATTATGGCTGATGGTAAAAATCCATATCAAATTCGTCAAGAACTTCTGAATCAAGCACAATCGTTTGTTGAGAATGCGTATCAAATGCAACAATCTGTCATTGAACGAAACTTTCAACTTGCTGAAATGATGATGAAAACAAATGAAGCAGCAGGTGTAGCCTTGTTCAAAACAACAACAGATAATCTAGAGAAATACTGCAAAGATTATCCTGGTGTTGATGCTGTTGTTGAAGCAGCACGTGAGATGCAAAATTTTGTGGATAATAAATCAAAACAGTGATTTATTTGCTCCTAAATATTAAGGTCAATAATCTTCAGTATTTAGGAGCAACATGTTACACATTGGCGTTGATTTTTCCATTACAAGTCCTTGCGTTTGTTTTTGGAATACAAACAAAGAACATCTCTTTGAAAATTGTGACTTCTTTTTTCTAAAGTCTCACAACAAGCAAAACGATTATCCATCAAATATTTCATTCGCAGATTCCTCATTTTCGAAAGACAACTCAATTCGTTTTTCTGAAAATGCTCAGGTTCTTAGGACTGAAATTAAAAAAAGACTTGACTCTTCACGCCATTATGCTATAATGATGGAAGGCTATTCAATGGGAGCAAAGGGTAGACTTTTTGACATTGGTGAAGCAACAGGAATTTTCAAGTATTTTCTTTCGCAAGAAAAAATTAACCCAATTATAATAGCACCTTCGGTAATTAAAAAGAATGCTACAGGAAAAGGTAATGCGAACAAATATCAAATGCTTGAAAAATTTTTAGAAATAAATAGTAGTTTACTCGAATCACAATGGGTAAAAAATCTTATCACGGAAAAGCGTTTACAATCTCCGTTGACCGATATTGTAGACGCTTTTTTTATTGCTAACTCATTTACGGTTTCATATGATCAAGGCTAATATAGTTCAAGATAGTAGTCTTCCTACAGGAGAAAGATTATTGACATACAATCTCCGATATGGTAGACTTATTCATAGTGAACTTTTGCGGCATCGAGCAGCATCCCATTCAGTCAAAAGTTCAAGAGCAATTCCCACCAAGAAGTATCGCAAAGAAGTTGAAAATGATCCTTACATTCCAGTCAAATTCGGAACAAATCAAAAAGGCATGCAAGCCGGTAAACAAACAGCAGCCAGTGTTGCCTATGGTACTAAAATCTGGAAGCTTTCAGCTAAGTTTGCTTGTATGGCGCATTCACTCATGGAGTATGTGAATGTTCACAAAGAAGTTGCGAATCGTATTTTAGAACCTTATGTATGGGTTGAAGAAACACTGACAGTTGAATTTGACGCACTTCAACAAATTGCAGAGCTTCGTATTCATGATGATGCTCAAGAAGATATTCGTGCAGTTGTTGAAGAAATGATTTATGAAGCAGAACAGCATAAAAATAACAGTGTAATTCTGGAAGAGAATCAATGGCATGTGCCTTATGTCATTCGTCAAGTGAATGGTAATATGATTTATAAAGATAATGATGGTAAAAACCTTACACTTGATGAAGCAATCATTTGTTCAGCTGCAAGATGTGCGAGAAGTTCTTATGCAAATCATGATAATTCAACAACTACATATGAGAATGATACAAAACTTGCTGACCGTTTGATTGGTTCAGAACCAATGCACTTATCACCCTTTGAACATCAGGCAAGAGCATTTATTAGTCAAGAAGAGCGATATGAATTTGGCTCAAATTTTCGTCATTTCTTTCAGCAACGAAAGGCAATTGAGAGACAGTATGCATCTACAAATCAAACCTCTGAAACCTTTGAAGAAGAAAACCTTCAGAAAGCTAGTTGAAGAAAACTGGAGAAGCCCAAACAAAGCAATTCTTCAACATATTGAAGATACAGCAGATCGAAAAGGCTATCCACATATACCGAATTGGCTCGACTTCACTCAAGGAAAGAATGAAGTTGAAGTCTATTCGACGTTGATGAACTATATTCTAACAAAGCAACTTCCTCTACCAAGTTCAAGAGGAACAGAAGAGGATGCTCAAAAGGCTTTTCACAAGTATAAGTATAAAACATTTGCGCCTTTTGTTCATTCGAATGATGTTGACCGAGAACTTACACATCGTTTGACTGAAAGTTTGAAATATAAACATGACTATTGCGATGAGTATACATTAGGTTATTTTCCTCAGTATACTCGAGCAAATCCTATTTCAAACTATTTTGCTGAAGGTGAGAGATTGTTATGTGAAGTGATCAATAAAGAATCACCAACTTTTTTATGGACAGAAGAGCATGGTGTTTCTCGTTTGATGGACACGATGAGAAGAATCGGTGTGAAAAAATTGAGTGAGGCAACCTTTAAAAGTTTCTTTGCTCATGCCGGTCAAATTGCGGCTCAGTTCAATGTGAACACGGCAAAGAACATCTACAACACCGCAAAGGGAGATGTGATTTTTGACATCTCTTGCGGATGGGGTGATCGATTGACAGGCTTTTATCTTTCAGAGAAAAGCACATATTATGGCACTGATCCAAATCTAAATATGTTTGAGATTTATAAAGAAATGTGCCACGCCTATGAGAAATGGTTAGGTTGTGAAAACCCTACGTTTCTTGAAGGAGAAGATTATTTTGAAATTCGTGGTAAGAAACATGTTCGAATCTACAATCTTCCTGCTGAAGATGTGAATTATGATGAAATACCTGATATTGATTTGACATTTTCATCACCGCCTTATTTCAATAAAGAACTCTATGGTAAGAATTCTCAGGCGCAAAAGAATCAATCATGGAGCCGATATGTCACAGAAGACGCCTGGCTCACAGATTTTCTTTATAAGATTATGGATGAACTCATACCTAAATCAAAGACAACAATGATCAATATCACTGACGTAGGTATTGATAAAAATCGTGTGAACATTTGTGATCCAATGGTAGAACGATACAAAGATTCTTTTGTTGGCATCGCAGGATTTCAACTTTCAAAAAATATGAATGTAAAAGATGACAAGCATATGTTCAAGAAAGATACAATTTACACTGAACCTATTTGGACATTTGGTGAACCTTTAGTTGAAATCAAACGAACAAAACTTTTAGACTTATTTTGAGGAACTATGGCATTACATCGTATCACTGCAATCTTTGATAAAGATAAAGTATTTGAAAAGATACTTAATCTTGATTATTTAATTTCAATTGAACCATATGCAGAAAAAGATAATTGTTATTTAAAGTTTGTAACAACAACAGAAGAATTTAGTTTTGTTTACAATAATATGGAAGATATGAAGATGGATTATGACAAGATTCATGAAAGCATGTCAGACCAATTCAATTCAACACAAACAGTAATAAATGGATGTATAGATATCAAAACTTCCGAAACACTTTTAGGGTAATATGAAACAAGTAGACGTAGCAGTAATTGGTGCCGGTTCAGCAGGAATGTCAGCCTACCGAGCAGTTAAAAAAGCAGATAAATCATGCGTTTTAATTGAGAATCATTTGTATGGAACAACCTGTGCAAGAACTGGATGTATGCCAAGTAAACTTTTAATTGCTGCGGCTAATTCAGCACATAATATTCGTAAAGCATCTCAGTTTGGTGTTCATGTAGATTTGAATACTCTTGAAATCAATCGTAGTGATGTGATGAAAAGAGTTCGAAAAGAACGAGAAAGATTTGTTAATTTTGTTCTTGATGATGTTTATGATTTCCCCGAAGAGGATCGTGTCTTAGGAAATTATCATTTCATTAATGAAAACACATTAGAAAATGAATTAGGTGAAAAAATTCAAGCAAAAAGATTTGTTCTTGCGACAGGAACAAAACCTTTTGTTCTTCCTCAATTTGCTGACATACCAGACCGTGTATTAGATACAGAAGATTTCTTTAACTTTCATGTTTTACCTAAGAGTGTTTGTGTTGTTGGAACAGGAGCGATTGGTTTAGAACTTGGTCAAGCTTTGACCAGATTAGGTGTTCGTGTGACCATTTTAGGAATTTCAAATCTGATTGGACCCATTACAGACCCAGAACTGTTAGACTTAGCAAACGAATTGTTTCGAAGAGAATGTCGAATTTTCAATGATGCCAATATCTTAACTGCTGAACTTGTTCAAAAAGAAGGTGATGAATATGAAAAAGTAGTTGAAGTTCGTTTTGAACAAGACAATGTTATTTACCGAGAACAATTCGAATATGTTCTTTCTGCTACAGGGCGAGTGCCAAATCTTGAAAAACTTTGTCTTGAAGCAACGCCTCTAAAGTTTGAAAAGAAAAGACCAGTTTACAATACAAATACTTTACAATGTATGAATGAAGATGGCACACCATCATTCTTTTTCATCGCTGGTGATATCACAGGAGATCGAATGATTCTACATGAAGCAATTTGGGAAGGTCAATTTGCTGGTAGAAATGTAATTAATTCATTGCGAGATGGTTATATCGATGCTGCTCCACTTCTCGTTGAGCAAAGAAAAATTCACACTCCTTTAGGTATTGTTTTCACCGATCCTGAAATTTGTATGGTTGGTTTGACACATTCAGAATTGACAGACCAGCATCGTATTGGTAGAGTGAATTTTGAGAATCAAGGTCGTTCTCGTATTCAGCTAAAGAATTATGGAGCTTTACATATCTATGCTGACGTTTCAGATCGAAAGATTGTTGGTTGTGAGATGTGTGGACCAGCCGCAGAACATCTTGGTCATCTGATTGCTTGGGCAATTGAATCTGAAACAACTGTTGATCAAGCTCTCGAGATGCCTTTCTATCATCCTGTAGTTGAAGAAGGTTTACGAACGGCTTTGAGAGATTTACGTATTAAATTAGATGAATAGATTTATGGTATACTCAGATATAAAGATCGTAGCGGAGAGGATTCAAACCGAGAACATTGAATTTTATCAAATTGAAAACTTTCTCACCAAATATGAGTGTGACAATCTCATTGAGATTATGAAACCAAGATTGATACCTTCAAAAGTTGTCAACAATGATAAAAACTACGCCATACAACCAGAAAAAGTTGATATGAATTTTCGCACAAGTTCAACTTGTCAGTTTCAAAATGATGAAAACATTCTCATCTCAATTCTTGATTCAAAGATTTCACTCACAGTTGGACTTGATTCAAAACATGGTGAACCTGTTCAGGGACAACACTATCTACCTGGTCAAGAATTCAAGGCACATTTTGATCCATTCCCGGTGAATGAGCAAAATGCTGTTCATCTAAGAAGAGGTGGTCAAAGGACTTGGACCTTCATGATTTATCTGAATGATGTCGAATCTGGAGGCGAGACAGAATTCCCTGAGATTCCTCTGACAGTCACTCCAAAAACAGGAAAAGGAATTTTCTGGAACAACTTGACAATTGACTCAAAAGGTGATACGATCATTAACAACTATGCTTCACACCGTGGCTGCCCTGTGGTCAGCGGTGAAAAATATATCCTCACTAAATGGTTTCGTGAACTTTATTTCAAATAATCAAGGATTATAATGTTTTACACAAACGTTGCTCTCATAGGCAATAATATGCACATGAGATATATTGAAAACGGTGTGAGAAAACAAGGTAAATTTCGTTTCAGTCCTGAGCTTTTCATCTCACATCCGAATGGCGATTATGTCGATCTCAAAGGTAAACCTTACAAAAGTAAAGTAGTCAAAAGTGTTTACGATGCTCGACAATATGTCAAAGATTATTCTGTTGATGGCAACACAATCTGTGGCAATCCTAAACCTGAATTTGAATTCATTGATAAGTTCTTCAAAGAAGATGTTTCATTCGATCAAGAACTCATCAACATTGTCTATCTTGACATTGAGGTTTTTACTGATGGTACCTTTCCTGATCCATCAGAATCAAAGTTTCCCATCAATGCGATTTCACTTCGAACAAGAGGTGTCACTTATGCCTTTGGTCTCACCTATGAAGGCTGCGGTGACTATGTAAATGATCGTGATGATATCATTGTTCAGCTATATGATAACGAAGAAACTCTTCTTCTAAAGTTCATTCAATTATGGACTGAGCTTGAGATTGATGTAATCTCTGGCTGGAACTCAACAACCTTTGACTTGCCTTATATCTGCGGACGAATTGAAAAGGTCTTAGGTGAAGATAGTATACGAAAACTCTCACCTTTTAACAATGTCTATGCTGGTACAAGACAGAACAGTTTCGGTCAACGTGAATTATTCTATGTAATCAAAGGTATCTCTCAGCTAGATTATCTTGCTCTCTACAAAAAGTTCACCTTTGTCAATCGTGAAAGCTACAAGCTTGATTTCATTGCTGAAGTTGAATTAGGTGACCACAAAGAAGATATCTCTGAGTTCGATAACCTGTTTGACTTGTACGAAAAAGACTTTCAACTATTCATGGACTATAACATCAAAGATACTGAACTTGTTGAACGTCTTGATGACCGACTAAAGTTTATGGATATCGCATTGACTCTTGCCTATTTCTCAAAGGTCAACTATGAAGATATCTTCAGTCCGATGAGATACTGGGAAAACATCATTCAGAACTATCTGTATAGTGAGAAGATTGTTGTACCTTACGAGAAAACTGTCAGTGAAAAAACTGCTAAGTTTGAAGGTGCTTATGTCAAGCCACCCATCACAGGTAAGCATGAGTTTATGGTATCCTTTGACTTCACTTCTCTGTATCCTTATATCATTCGCACATTCAATATCTCACCTGAGACAATTGAATATCAGAAGCCAATGACCATTGAGGATATTCTGAATCAGCAGAAAGATTTGTCAGAAGACTATCGTAAAGATGTTGCTGTTGCCGCAAATGGTGTTCGTTTCTCAAGAGACCGTACAGGCTTCATTCCGACTCTTGTCAAAAGAATGCTTGACTTGCGAGTTGATTCGAAAAAGGCAATGATTTCAACAAGACAAGAGATTGAAAGATTGAAAGAAGCAGGTGAAAAGGCTCGTATTCCTGAACTCGAAAAGAAGGCTGTTGCTCTCTATAACATGCAGCTTGTTGCGAAAGTTGCCGCAAACTCCTTCTATGGTATCTGCGGTCTGAAATACTTCCGTTTCTATGACATTCGTTTGGCAGAGGCAGTGACCTATTCAGGTCAGGCAGTCAATCGCTTTGTTGAAAACTATTTGAACAAGTATCTGAATGAAACATTCAAGACAGATAATCTTGATTATGCGGCCTACATGGATACAGACTCAATCTATTTTCGACTTGATGAGATTGTGAAGAAGGTCGTGCCGAACAAAAGTCGAGAAGAACAAAACAAGTTTGTTCAGAAAGTTGGCTACACAAAACTCTCTGAAAAGATTGACGAAGCTGTCGACAAGTTCAATAAATATCTGAACGTTCATGAAGAAGTTCTGAACATGAAGATTGAAGCAGTTGGCAGTGGTGTGTTCATCGCAAAGAAAAAGTATGTGATGTCAATTGTTCACATGGAAGGTGTTGACTATGCTACACCAAAGATCAAGATGACCGGCGTCGAAGCAGTCAAATCATCAACACCCGCACCCGCAAGAGAAGCATTGACTGATTGTGCTAAGATTGTAGTTCAAGGCACAGAAGAAGAACTCATTGATTATGTTGCTGAATTTTCAAAGAAATGGTATTCACTGTCACCTGAAGAGATTGCCTTACCGACATCAATCAAAGGTATTCGCAAGTATCATCGTGGTGAAAATCAATATAAACTCGGATGCCCGATTCATGTAAGAGCAGGCATCAATTATAATTATTGGCTGAAAAGCCACAAACTGGAGAACTATTATTCTGATATCAAAGATGGCGCAAAAGTTAAGTATGTCTTTCTAAAAGACCAAAACTACACGAAAGAGAATGTGATTGCCTTTCCAAATCGTCTACCAAAAGAACTTGAACTACATGATAAAGTTGATTTTGATGCGATGTGGGAAAGAGCATTCATCTCACCTCTCAAGATTATGTTAGAGCCAATCAATTGGCACTATGAAAGAAGAGTAAATCTTATGTCACTTTTTAGCTGAGGTTATTATGTCAAAATTTTTCAAGAATTACAGTAAGATGATGGGTAATGAACTTGCGAGTATCGTAGGTGAAAAGGGAATGATTGGTGATTGCGAAGAGTTTCTTGATACTGGTTCTTACATGCTGAATGCAATTATGTCAGCAGATATCTTCAAAGGTATTCCGAAGAACAAAACAGTGGCGATTGCGTCTGATTCAGGTATTGGCAAATCCTTCTTTTGTGTTTCGATTGCGAGAGAGTTTCAAAAGAATCATCCAGATGGCTATGTTGTCTACTATGAGACAGAAAATGCTTTCACCTCTCAAATGTTTGCTGAACGAGGCATTGATTTGAATCGTTTGCTCTATGTGCCGATTGGTGTTGTTGAGCAGTTTCGACATGAAGCAACCAAGTTTGTCAAAGAATACAATGAGTTACCTGAAGAAGAACAAGTTCCTTTCATCATGATTCTCGATTCTGTAGGTAATCTCTCAACTGAAAAAGAATATGAAGATGCCATCTCAGGTGCGAACAAAACAGATATGACAAAAGGCAGATTAGTCAAGTCAGCACTGAGAACATTGAAGATGGAATTGTCAAAAGCAAACGCACCTCTCATCATGACAAATCATGTCTACTCCGAAATCGGTAGTATGTATCCTCAAGAAGTGATGACAGGTGGTAAAGGTCCTTTATTCTTGTCTGATGTTGTTCTCTTTTTATCAAAACGAAAAGACAAAGATGGTACCGTTCAAGTCGGTAACTTCATTACAGCCAGAGCCAGAAAGTCTCGTTTCACTCGAGAAAACTCTGCTGTTGAAATCTATCTAAACTTTAAAACAGGAATCAACAAGTATCACGGTTTGGTTCCATTTGCGATCAAAGCTGGTGTGTTTCAGAAAGTAGGCGCAAGATACACTGTACCAGATGGTCGTAAGTTATATGAAAAACAAATCATGGCAGATCCTGAAGAATTCTTCACACAAGAAGTTCTTGAGAAGATCAATGCAGTTATTCATGAAGAATTTTCCTATGGTGAATTTGATCCTGAACTTGAAAAGGACATCTATGAAGAACCTTTAGATGATTTGCATGAAGATATTGAGGAGGTTTAATGTTAGTATCAACTGAAGTTTTTGATGAATTTAAAGAAGAAGAAATTGACACGAATCGAACAGACCGCATTGAATATCGTGTGGTCAAAGACAACGAAGATAAGCGTTTAGCAGTTCAAATAGGTAATGGTTATTTTCAAAATTTCTTTTTCAAAATCAATCGTTTACGCTTGACATATGAAACGGAAGAGGGTATGATCAAGAGAGTAACTGATTGGGAAGAAGTGAAAGATAAAGATATCAATCTTGACTTTGAATATGACCTTTCTTTTGTCCCCAAAGGTTATGAACAGCAAGAAGGAGACCAAGAAGAATTTGAGCAAGTGACAAGACAAATACTTATTGATGTACTAATGAATCGTCCAGAACTCTACGCAATGGAGGCTTTTAATGAACACCAAACTGATTCTCAACCAGCTAATTAAAAACAAAAGCTATGTGAACAAAACTCTTCCCTTTATCAAGAAAGAATACTTTGAAGATCCTCTTGATAAAGCAATTTTCAATTATATCAGCACCTTCATCACCGACTATAATACTCTGCCTTCTGATGATGTAATTGAATATTATGCTGGTCGTGATAACTCGCTTCGTGATGATGAACTCGAAGCGATGTCTGAATTGTGGAAAGAAATCATGGAAGTCGATACCGACAACATGACTGTTGATTGGCTCGTTGATATCACCGAAGAATGGTGTAAAGATCGAGCAATTTTCCTTGCTGTGAGTGAATCGATTTCAATCATCACAGATGAAAAAACAAAGAAAAGTAAAAATGAAATACCTGACCTACTCAAGGATGCACTCTCAGTATCCTTTGACACAAATGTAGGTCATGACTTTGTTCAAGATGCTTCTTTACGATATGATTATTATCATCGAAAAGAAGCAAAGATACCATTTGACATTGAACTACTGAATAAAATTACAAAAGGTGGCTTTACTCATGGCACATTGAATCTGTTTCTTGGTGGTACAAACTCAGGTAAGACTTTGTTTATGTGTCACTTAGCCGCATCTTATCTACAGCAAGGCTATAATGTTCTCTACATCACTCTTGAGATTGCTGAAGAATTGATTGCTCAAAGAATTGACGCTAATCTAATGAACATGAAGATGGCAGATGTTTCAGGACTTACAAAGGATTCCTTTTTATCAAAGATTGATCGTATTCGTCAAAAGACAATCGGTGAACTTAAAATCAAACAGTATCCTCCTGCTTCTGTGAACATCAATCATTTTCGTGCCTTGCTGAACGAATTGAGTTTGAAAAAGAATTTCACACCTGACGTCATCATTGTTGACTATCTAGGTATCTGTTTGTCTGCTCGAGTCAAATCTGCTGAGAATTCATATAATTACTACAAGTCAGTAGCAGAAGAAATTCGTGGTCTTGCTGTTGAGCGACAAATACCAATCATCAGCAATCATCAGTTCAATCGTTCAGGTCAATATAATACGGATGTTGACCTTGAAAACATTTCAGAATCTCATGGTATTTCAATGACAGCCGATTTCATGGCAGCAATCATTGTGACTGAAGAGTTTCTTGAGCAGAAGAAGGTAATGATCAAACAATTGAAGAGTCGCTATAATGATCCAAGTTATTATTCAAAGTTCATGATTGGTATGGATCGAGAAAAAATGCGCCTATATAATTTAGAAGAAGATGAAATTGTACAAACAGCAGCCGCAAGGAGTGAGGTTGCCTCGAAACCTGTTTCAAAAATTGATTTCTCATAGGAGAACTTATGTATTTTGTTGGACAACCAAAGTTTAATTATGACCCAAGGAATCATTGCAAACGATGCCAGAATTGGGATGACACTGAAAGTATGAATGAAGATTTGATTTCATACTGGAATGATACTGTGCCAGAGGATGCTCTTGTATTTGTCCTTGGTGAATTTCAAGATTCAAAAAATCCAAACATGCCCGGCTATACGTACAAGGATTTAGTCTCTCGTTTGAACGGAAGGCTCTGTCATGTGTATCATCGAAAAGATGCCGAGCGAGAACATTCTGAGTATACTGAGCTTTGTGTTCTTGACACTATGATTCAATATGATCGTAAAACAATTCATATAACTAACTTTTTAGAACATATAAATAGAATAGAGTCTAATCTTGTAATTACCTCTTGCGGAAGATATCTCTCAAAAGAGAATAACAAGAGTATTTATTTTAGTATGCATGGCTCAACAATTTTTCAAAATAATATCATCAATCCCGTTTATAATGTAAATCTTGATGTGTGGGATTATAAACCGGTCAGTATTTCAGAAATACTTTCCCGATACAGCCTTTATCTAAAGCACAATGAAGAGTTATAATCAATTTATACAGGGTCTTAATCTTTTTGAAAAAAAGAAAAAGCAAAAAGAAGATGATGATTTAGAAGCCTTATTTGCTCAAAGTTCAGAAGAGGATGAAGAAGATGACACAACGGAAGAAGAGGACACTGATACGTCTGATGAAAGTTCTGACGAAGAGATGGATTCAGACAAAGATTTTGAAGGCGAAGATGATGCTGAAAGCAGTGAAGATAGCGAAGAAGATTCGGGAGAAGATGAAGAAATAGGACCTGATGATGAAGAAGAGGATGATCCAAAAAAAGATGATTATGATCCTGACAATGAAAAAGATGTAACTCAATCAAAAGATGATATTGAGAAAAAGGCAATCAAAAATGTCTCAAAAGATGTTGAAGATTCAGAGGGTGATGAAGATCCTGATCCTGAAGATGTTGAGGATAAAATTGATGATGAGATTGATTATCTAGAAAATGATAAAAAACGAAGTGAGAAACTTTCTTACGAAGATAAGAAAGAAGAGGAAGAACGTCAAAACAAAGAGAAAAAGGATAAAGAAGAAAACAAAACAAAAGTTGTCATCAATCCTAATATTACAGAACATATAAATCATTGGATAAGGTAAGAAAATGCCATCATCAAACGATAGAAAAATCTCACAGTTACCACTCCTCACCGAACTCAAAGAGGATACTACTTTTCTTGTTGTGAGTGATGTAGGAACAACTCCTAAAAATGAGCGAATGTTAGCTCAAACTCTCTTTGACCAAATTCCATCCGCTCTTTCAATCGGTCAAGAACTCAACGGAAAAGATGTTACATTCAACACTACCTTAGATGCTACAAATCGTTTTTACTTTGACAGTCTCACCGGTAATCTTTCTCTTGGTAGTGATTTATTTGTAGCAAACTCTGTTCATATTGATGAAGACCTTTATTGTAGTGGAAATGTTCATTTCGATTCTTTCACACCAAATTTCGCCAACTTAGAAATCGATGGAGATTTTCTATGTGGTGGCGTGCTTGGTGTAGGTAACACACTCACAGTTCTTGGTGACACTTATCTTCAACAAGATGTTTTCATTCAAAATGATCTACATCTTTACAATCATTTATATGTAACTGAACTTGCCTCCATTGACAAAATCAAAAATAATTATTTTGAATCACTTCATGTCAATACGGCTATGCTTGAAACATCAAGTGTATTTTCAAATGCTATTCAAACGAATTCAGTTAAAACAAAAACAATTGATGTAGAAACTTCATTTACATCAAATGGTTACATAAGTATTGTAGGAAACCTAAATGCAGATATAGCAAATTTAAAGGGTTTCAATGTTGCTTATGATGCTACCATTACAGGAAGATTAAATGCTGGTGCGGCAGCAATCACAGGGACTCTGACATCAAGTGATATCAGTTCTCAAACTTTATATTCAGCATCAGTATCTACCGCTAATCTTGTATCAAATGAAGTTCATTCCCCATTTGCACAAATCACCGACCTAATAACTGCGAATGTCATCAGTTCATACACTCAATCAACTGATGTTGTAACAGACCACCTAGAAGCAAATACAGTTGAAATTGCTCATTTCAATACAGAAAATTACACAGCAAATAACTTAGCCGCAAATACAATGACAACTAAAGTGACTGCAGCTGAAATGATGCAACTAAAAATTTATACAACAAGACCAGATCCTACGAATCTACCTGATGGTACTTCAATTCTATATTACCATTCAGGTACTCAGCAATTGAGTTTTGAGGTTCTAATGCCTGACTCAGCAAATGTACGACAATGGTATCAAGTATTCCCTGGTAATCAAGTACCGGCATAAGATTTTCTTATGATTTATTATGGTTTTAATTACTGAAGAGAACTTTTACGCATTTGCGTTATATAATTTAAGATCAAAGTATTTGTCTGAAACTGAGTTTAAGTCTTTGCTTAAACATATAACTTATATTAAGAGGCTTCTAAAAAAATATAAAGATAACCCTCTTAATATAAATGTAAATTTGTTAATCAATCATTTCATTATCATATATAATGAATTTCATATTCGTTCTGCTAATGAAATATTGTTTTATCAGATACATGAATATTATTATCCTCAGCTTAAAACTATTTTGATTATTTTGAATAAACTAAAAGAAACAGATTGTTTTGAAATTAATTACAAAAGAATTGAAGTGAGTGAAATTTTAATTGATTCAACTCTAGAAAAAATTTTAAGAAAGATTATATAAATGTCCTTTTCAAAATATAGTTTCCGAAATCTTTTAGATGAATTTACAAAAGTAGAAGAAGACAGTGATGGCGCACCTTTGACTACATCAAGTGTTGGTTTACCCCAGACAGGTGATGACGCCTTTATTGGTAAAACCTATTCAAATCTTGAAGGTGCTACAAAAGGATATGCTTATGACCATTCTTCAAAGAAAAAGAAGAAATGGAAATTAGGTAAATCATTTATGGATCATATACTTAAGAGAGGTAGTATTGCTGAAGATGCTGAATCACCAATTGATTTTGCTCTTGAGATCAATGCGAAGGAATTAAGTGAACTCTTCGGAGAACCTGTATATGATTTTGGTTCAAAAAAATATACTGTAAAATATTATCGTAAAGGTGAGCAGTATGCTTTTGGTAAAATGTTCTTTGTTGGACCTGAATCATTCGCAATGAGATTTAATAAAATCAAAGGGTCAAAAAACGAGGTAGACAGTATCTCCTTCTGGAGCAATTACTCTACAGAAATTATCAACGATGACCTGAACTTCAGCACAACTCCCGACTCTGATGTCATCACAGATGGTCTCAGTCTGGACAAGTGCTTCTCTGTTGCGAAACAGATTTTCAAAAATCAAAAACCCAAACTTCTGAAAATCGAAAATATCAAAATCGAAAAGAAAGGAAAACCAGCGAACAAAGAATTTGAGAAAGAACTCAGCGCCCAAGGAAAAAATGCAATTAGTTTTGCGGAATTACTTGACTTTGCCCAAAAAAGCGGGTATAATGTAACTGAGCCCTCAGACGGTTCTCTGAACATTCATCTTGTTGTCCCGATGAAAATGGTCAAGAAAGAGCATGTGATACCACATGAAGTTGAATATCGCAAATCAATGGACAGTGATAAGTTTGTTGAAGATGGTAAACTGCGGTTGACATCTGTCAATATTCAAAACTTTGTCTCAAACACTCAATATGCGGAGGAGCTTCTTGAATTTTTCAGAAGTTTATTTAAAGACAATCTAATCAATAAATTATCCTTCGAAGCAATTGTGTTCGCTTCGAAGATTCGAGAAAGTAAACATCCAAACTGGTTGAAAATTTTAGTCCCGAAAGCTTAGAGTATGAAAAAAGTTAGTGCTGGTGTAGTGATTACGAACGGAAAAGTTGTTCTTGGTGTCAAATCTTATAAGTGGGATTTACCAAAAGGAGAGATTGAGCCAGGAGAAAAACCAATTGATGCTGCAGTCCGAGAAGTAGAAGAAGAAACCGGACTCAAGTTGAATAAAAAAGACCTAACAGAATTGGGATTTTTTGACTATACGAGAAACAAAGATTTATGGCTTTATTTGTATGTCCCTAAAGAGTTACCAGACACTTCGAAGATGAAGTGTACAACATACTTCAAAGATGAAGATGGTAATCAATCACTCGAAGTTGAGGGATATCGTTACATTAACTTTCGTTACTTAGAGCGGTTTTATTATCGCTCAATCGTAAAAGTTTTAAGGCAAGTTGAAGAACTTCCAGTTTTTACTAATTACTTTCACGGAGACTAAGATGAATCATTTTACTGCTTTATTGAATGTGCTCGAAAGTGCAGAGTTTGACAAGCAAATGTCAAAAGCTTTCTTTGAAAATTATTTACATGAGTATCTTTCAATTTCATCTTCTGAGCAAGATGCCATTTCTGAGCAAGACTTTGAAACAATGAAAGAAGTTGCGATTGCTGTAGGTCTTGAACCTCAAGAATTTGATGATATTGTTAATGAAGAAGAGAAGCCTGAAAAAGATGAAAAGAATGAGAAGGATGATAAATATGATAAACAATTGAACAACGTTGTTGAACATCCTCCAGGAACATATGAGTTCAACAGCTTCTTGAATAAGTGGTATTCAGATCCTGATACTGAACCTACAATCACATCTCCGGGATATGCCCATTAAGAAGAAAATGGAATCAAAAGCTTTTCGGCAGATCAATCATGATATTGCGAGACTAATCAACTCAAAAACGAAACCGATTGTTCGTAAACAGCCGAGAAAATTACCTGTATTTGAAAGAGTAAATGATGATGTGCCCTATCTAACTGAGGAAAAGTTAGAAGAAGCATACATGTCGAAAAATTTGTCACTCAAGACAAAGAAACTATTAGAATGGCTTGTTGTTCGTGAAAATGTCGAAATCGCAGAAAATTATTTTCAGAGCAACCGTGCTAAGTTCGAAGAAATTTCCTTTCTCCTTGAAACTGAAAAAGTTAACTTTACAACATTTATCAGGAAATTATTAGAAAAACATGAACAAGCGATCTCTGACTGAGAACAAATCAATTCAAAAAGAGTTCATCTTTCGTCTATCTACCTCACTTCGAAATTTTAAATGGAAAGCAAACGGAGCAAACTTCTCCTGTCCTGTTTGTGGTGATAGTCAACGAAATGAAACAAAAGCAAGAGGTTATCTTTTTGAAAAAGAAAATCTCTATCAATATTTTTGTCACAATTGTTCTTTCAGTGCTAAATTCTCTTTCTTCTTAAAAACTATAAACCCTGTTTTACATACAGAATATCTAAAAGAACTATTTTTAGATCATCGTCGAGAAGAAAAGATTATGAAGCCTCACAATCTCAAAGCAAAACCAATACCTTCTGAAAATGTTACTGCTTCAAAAATTGTCGATGTTCTTTCAATTGAGCAATTGTCAAATTCACATGAAGCAAAAGCATATGTTCTTCGTCGACAGATACCTGAGAAATATCATAAAAAATTATTTTATACAGAAAACTTTGGTAACTGGGTTCGTCAGTATTATGATCCAAATTATGCTGGTGGTAATGATGAAAGAATCATTATACCTTTTTATAATGGCAGAAAAAAACTTATAGCTTTTCAAGGTAGAGCCTTATCGGGTAACACAAAACTTCGTTACATTACAATCAAGCTCAACGAGAAAGCTCCTAAGATTTTCAATTATGACCAAGTTGACACTTCAAGAAAAATCTATATTGTTGAAGGTCCAATTGATGCAATGTTTTTACCAAACGCAATTGCGATTGCTGGTTCAGATGTGACAAAAACTTTAGATAAACTCAACTTTGATTTTGTTTTTGTTGCTGACCGTGAACCTCGCAATCCCGAAATCATCAAAAAAATTGCGAACATGATTGACCGTAAATATAAAGTTGCTCTGCTACCTGACTCGATGCCGGGAAAAGATATAAATGAATATATACTAAATGGGTATACAGCATCTCAAATTGTTTCAATGATTGATCGATTTACCTTTGAAGGACTTCAAGCAACCTTTCAACTCAAAATGTGGCAAAAGATATGACACCAATGGACATCGCTAAAATTCATTTCATTGATGAGAAGATTGAAGAGATACGGTCTTACACAACTGAATATAATTCAAGAAATTATGATGATGACCTGAAAGAATACTATGATGAATTTGTTGAGCCTTTGGCTGAGTATTATGATTGTTCTTATTCATCATCTTATGAGTATCTAAAAGCACTGGTTCAATATTCTTTGGATCACTCACCTTCACATAAAATTGCTGAAAAGTTTATCTCAATTCTTCACAACACTCGTTCACTATTTGAAGACTTTGGTATTCTAACAATTCAAGAAAATCAACATCTTATAAAACATTTTCTCTTCACGAAAATTGAAGACTTCAATGAGGATACAGATGAGTGGTCGCCAAATGATCAACGCATTCGTTTTGATGTTCGAGCAGTGGTTCCGAATTGATGAGAAGACCAAAAATTGCTAAATAGAGATACGCTTTCAAAAACATTTTATTGGATAAATTATGGCTTTTCCCGGAATCAGTTCTTTCAAATCAACATATTCGGATACGAAAAAAATTGAAATTATGACAACTGCAGAAAGCATTCTTATACAGGATGTAGATCTTCTGGAAGATTTTTCAGGTATGATTTTGATCAAAAACGCAACAGGTAAAAAACTGATGTGTATCACACGGGAATCCATTATTGGAGTCCGCTTTCTTAATGACACTACAAGTATGGTATAAAATGGCAGTTGCAAGTTATAATAGTTTCAAAAGCGAATTTAGTTCTGAATTGAGTTCAAACCCAAAAATTGAAATCATGACTATGGATGGTGGTCATATAATTCAAGATCATACTTTACAAATTGAGAATAAATCTGACCATTTATTAATTTGGAACGTGAACAAAACAAAGAAGATTATGGTTTTGTATGAAGAACATATTCTTGGTTACAAATTGAGATAAATCCCTAAAATTCAAACCTTTTTTCTAAAATGAGTAATCATTTCGATGCATTTCTATACTCTTTTTTTCACAATTTAGCAGGAGTCCTTACATGAGTGCCCAGATTTTGACAATGCCTCTTTCGGAGAATTTATATCATGGTTTAGAAATACATGAAGAAAGAAATGAACTTCTTTCTGAAATGGCTGTGAACATGTTATCACAGTTTTATTGTAATGACCATGAAACTCCACAGCAGGCTTTTGCCAGAACAGCACTTTGTTTTTCAGCAGGTGACTTAGAATTAGCCCAGCGACTTTATGATGCAGTATCAAAAGGTTGGTTCATGTTTGCTTCACCAGTTCTTTCCAACTCCGTGTTGCCAGGACTGAAACCAAAAGCAATGCCAATCTCTTGTTTTCTGTTAGACATTCAAGATAACTTAGAGTCAATCATCGATCACTCAACCGAGGTGAGATGGTTGTCAGTCAAAGGAGGAGGAATCGGAGCAAACTGGTCCAAAGTCCGATCTGTCTCCAACAAAGCACCAGGACCAATGCCATTTCTTCACACAATTGATGCGGATATGATTGCCTATCGACAGGGCAAAACTCGTAAAGGTTCATTGTGTGCTTTCTTGGACATCTCACATCCTGACATTCTCGAGTTCATGCACATGAGAGTTCCAACAGGAGATGTCAATCGAAAGAATCTAAATCTACATCACTCAATCAACATTCCTGATGAATTCATGAGAGCCGTTGAACGAGATGAAATGTGGGATTTGATCGATCCAAATGATGAAACTGTGAGAGATACAGTTCGTGCAAGAGAATTGTGGGAAACTCTACTTGAAGTTCGGTATCGCACAGGTGAGCCGTGCATTCATTTCATCACAGAGTCCAATCGTCATCTACCACAATCACTCAAGGATCAAGGTCTGAGAATCAACAGTTCAAATCTTTGTCAGGAAATCACTCTTCCCACAAATGAAGACCGAACAGCCGTGTGTTGTTTGTCTTCACTGAATCTTGACAAGTTTGATGAGTGGAAAGATACTGAGTTGGTTGAAGATATGATCACCATGCTCGATAATGTTCTACAGTTTTTCATTGACCACGCACCGAATGAATTGTCAAAGGCAAAGTATTCTGCGACCAGAGAAAGGTCACTGGGTCTTGGCGCAATGGGCTTTCACTCATGGCTACAGAAGAACAACATTGCTTGGGAAAGTGAAGAGGCTCGAGTTGAGAATGAGAAAATCTTCTATCACATTGATCGAAAAGCCAAGGAGCAAACACTTCGTTTGGGTCAGCAGAAAGGTGAATATCCTGACGGCGAAGGCACAGGCAGACGCAATGCTCATCTGACTGCCATCGCACCGAATGCTAACTCTGGAATGCTCTTAGGAGTCTCACCATCAATCGAACCATACAACGCCAATACTTTTACACAACGTTCAAGATTGGGTTCACATTTAATCAAAAATCCATATCTCGCAAAAGTTCTCGAAGCTCACGGCAAGAACACGGATGCTGTTTGGTCTAGCATCATGTTGAATCGTGGTTCTGTTTCACATCTGAATTACTTATCAGACCATGAGAAAAATGTCTTCAAGACGGCGATGGAGATTGACCAAGCAACCGTAATTCAACATGCTGCAGATCGGCAGAAATATATCGAACAAGGTCAATCAGTGAATCTGTTTTTTCCAGCAAGACAGGATAAGTCTGAACTAAACAAAGTTCATTATCTTGCTTGGAAAAACAAGCTCAAGACACTTTACTATCTAAGAACAGAAGCAGATAGTCGAGTTGAAAATGTCTCAGAGAAAGTGGAGCGGGATGCTCTTCAAGATTACATGGAAAAACCAAAAGAAGAAGAGGACTGCCTCAATTGCCAGGGGTGAGCCCAGAAGTCTCAGAATCGTCACCAGCGGTATTTTATTAGAAAGGTATACATAAACATATGGAAGTAAAAATTTACAGTAAAACAGGTTGTAGTTATTGTGTCAAGGCGAAGGAGTGGTTCAAGACAAATCGAATCGCCTTTGAAGAAATTGTCTTGGATGACTATAATGAAAGACAAGAATTTTATCAGCGAGTTTCGAATGGTAAGCAAGTCACATCTGTTCCTCAAATCTTCATTGATGACAAGCATATTGGAACATATACTGAATTGTTACAGCAAGAACAAATTATTTTGAAAAAAGAATTTGGGGGATTAGAAGAACCAAGTATTACATATAAACCTTTTCGATATCCTTGGGCCGTTGAAATAGCACAGAATCATGAAAAGATTCATTGGATTGCCGATGAGGTAAGTCTAGAGGATGACGTTCATGAATGGAAATCAAACAAATTGTCACAAGGCGAAAAAGATTTCATTCGAAGCGTTTTGACATTATTTGTTCAAAGTGACGTAAATGTTGGAGAAAACTATATCAATTATTATTTAAAAGTATTCAAAAACAATGAGATACGCAAGATGTTGACAAGTTTTGCCAGTCGTGAGTATATCCATCAAGAGAGTTATTCTCTCTTCAATGATACGATGGGCTTTCCTGAATCAGAATATTCAGCTTTCTTAGAGATTGAAGAAATGAGAGAGAAGCACGACTTCATGCTTGACATTGATATTCACACAAAAGAAGGAAAAGGTTTATCAATTGCGAAATCTGTCATCAATGAAGGTTTAGTTCTCTTCAGCAGTTTTGCAATGTTGTTGAATTTCCAACGATTTGGTAAACTCAAGGGTTTTGGTAAGATCAATGAATTTTCGATAAGAGACGAAACGTGTCATGCCTTGGGAATGGCAAAGTTATTCCGCACTTATTGTGCTGAAAATCCTAAAATTGTGAATGATGAGTTCAAAAAGAAAATCTACAAAATGGTTCGAACTGCCGTTAAGTTAGAAGATGCCTTTATTGAACGAGCATACGGCTTTTATTCACCTGAAGGTTTAAGTGAAGAAGAAGTCAAATTGTATATTCGTTACATGGCTGATCGAAGATTGATTCAATTAGGTCTCAAATCAAATTTCAAGGTCAAAGAGAATCCACTTTCTTGGTTAGATTGGATACTCTCGAATGTCAGTCATGACAATTTTTTTGAAGCTAGGGTTGCATCATACGAGGTGGGTGGACTCACCGGTAGTCACAATTATAGTTTTGTAGAAGAGACTACCTAAAATAAATTTCCCCGATAAATATGTAAGAATATTTATTTTTTACAATTTATCAGGGAAAAAAATGATCAGAACAATTGTTAACATCGATAAAAGAGCCTCGGTTGCAGTTCTTCTTTACTTGCTGTTCGCAACTTTTTGGATGGGAAACGGCTGGGATAAATTTACCACTGTTTCAATGGAAATGGATACGGATCCCAATCTAACTAAGTTTGCTGTTGTCAATGCAGAAACTGGTGAACTTGAGCAAAGAATCATGAAATATCGATTCAATGCTCCTTATGGTAAAAATCGAACAGCCAGTTTTAACGCCTACTTTGGTCAATTAGGACTTTCAACCGATGTTGCTCAATTTACTCTAAAATTGATTGGTGCTCTTGAAATCGGTCTTGGTTTACTTTTCTTTTATATCTTCATAAGGTCACTCTCGCCTTATAATCAATACAATCGCACAACTATGTTCGGAACAAGAACCTTACATCGTTTGTGTTTTAAGGCTTCGGTGACGGCATTCATACTCTTTATGGCATTTGACGTAGCCGTTTCCGACCGTATGGAACTTTGGGAACATGGAACTTTTCTGTTATTATTGCTTTTTACCTATTATCTGTTCTTACAATCAGACCGCATTCAGCGAGTAGAATATGAACAAGTTCTCAAAGGTTGGGAAGGAGAAAAGAATCGTCGAAAGGAAAGAGATTCAAACTTTACAGGAAAGGATCGTCGAGGCAGACACACTGAGCATGTTCATCCTTGATTAGCCCCGTGGGATTCCACCGAAGAAACTTTGATAAGAGTTTCGATAGGGCGGTTTCACGGGAAATCTGAAAATTGTTTTGGGTGTGCGGGGATTAGTACAACAGTTTGTATATGAATTCTTCAGTATACGATTGATTCTTGGTGAACCTTTAGGAGATGGTTGAGTCTGAGCTTTCACAGTTCGACTCACCATCTCTTCAATTCTTTTCTGTTCTTCTCTTCTTTCAGCATTCGACATTCCCATCAAAAATAAACTCATCAAAATCCAAATAAACGGTCGTACCATTGATCTTCCTCCTTATCTCGATAACTCAAACATTTTTGATAAACTAACCCGTCATTATATTTACGATCCCAAGCATGTCTTGATTCACAATTCAGTAAAGCACCACAAGAAACTTGACTCAATATAATAATCATTATAATATATTTCATTTATCCTAATAATGTCCCTGTTGCTTAATAAATTCATATTCTAAATCAATCTGAATATCTTCTAATGTAATGTCGAGGCTTGTAAGAGCATCCTTTGCTTCACGAATTGCCTTACCTAAATCTGCTCTGTCTTTTCCATTTGACATTTTCTCATATATTTCAATCGCAAGCTTAAATGTTTCAGGTGCTGACTTTATTTCTGCGAGTACTTCTGAGATTTCTTTTTCGTCCATTGGCTACTTTCTTGAATTGCTTTTTTTGCCCAAACAGGCAAATCTTGAAAACGATAAGATGTCATGCCAATACGTTCTTCGGGATCCATTTCTTGTTGCATATAATTCTCCTATTTATACCCAAATGGTAGATTTCTTTTCACTTACCATTTTCTCACACATCTGAGATACATAAGTGAACTCTTGGTTGACTGCCATGTTTGCTGAACTTTGATCATACCAAAAATTTCTGAATTGATCAAAGCTATATTTTTTCTGATAAAACGAACCAACACACTCAATCATGTTGACCATTCGAATTTTTGAATCAAAATCAATTACTTTATCTGGATTGTATAACAATTCAAAGAAGGCACTCTTCTCTTCAGTTGACCAACCAGCATGAGCAATTGTCCCAATCAGCAACATAAGTGTTGCTGCTATAAATTTTTTCATAAATTTTCTCCGTTAACTTTAAACCCTAATGGATGTTGAGGTCGCATGGTTGGATTTTCCCAATAAAAAATAAGAAAGAGTAAAAATCCAATAGCATAAATCACTGAACCAGTTACAATGATTACAGTTATCCATTCACGAAAACTTTTTGGCATTTTCATATCACATCGTGGTTGAAAAGAAGTTATAAAAATAAAAAAAAGACGACAGACAGTTCGATAAATAACATTTTACTTTACCAATATTGTGAATTCGATTGGCTTCATCTCGTATATTTTTGTATTATCTTTGATGTAGCCATACAAATCAGTTTTATAAACTAATGTGATATCTGAAGTATTATCTGGGTTTACATTGGCTTTCTCTAAAAACATATCACTCTTATTTACAGTGTAGGCAAAAAAGCCTGTTGTGGTTGAAGTGAAGTTATCCAGAGAAGGTGTAACCCCTGTTTGATTCATGGCATAATCAGTTGAACCCATTACATAAAATGTCAATGAAGGCATTGCGCCAAGTGCCCAGTTAACTGCGGTGACATTCGCAGATGTTTCATCAAACATCGCAATTTTAAAGTCATCGTCAGTTGCTGGTTCGGTTGAAGTTGTTCCACTAGTGCTTGAACTATCAGATGTTGATGTGTTCGTTGTATTTGTTGTATTTGTGACTTCTGTCGTGGTTGTTGTGGTGATATTCGTGTAATTGTCAATCTTTTCTACAATCTCCGTGTAAGAATGATTGTCACGAATTTCTGTAGTTTCTTTCTCAGTTTCTTTTTCCGGCAGTATGTCTCGACATCCAATCAAGGCAACGGTTGCCAATCCTAAAATCATAAGTTTAAACATATGTTATCCTTCTTTGAGTGTTTTCTTCCAAGTATGTGTATAATTCTGGCCTTCCCAGTCAAGACTTCCAATGTATTTTAATATCATCTTCTTGATTTTTTCACGATGAGGACCTTTTTCAATAACCTCATCTTTTTCTAAAGCCTTTACTACTTTTTCACCAATCTCAAAATGAATTCTCTGATAAGATGCTTTGATAGGATATGTTTGAGAATAAGGTGAGGGATTACCGACATCTGGTGTTGCTTCTCCATATAACCTTTCAAGACAATAAGCCAAATTCTTTTCGTCATTTTCTTGACTCGAATTTCTTTTAAGTATCATGAGTATATGAGCATATGGATGCCAGTCCATAATCACCTTTTCAATTTCGTCATGATATTTTGAATCAATCCGCTCATCTTTCATATAGTCATAAGACCAGTTTGCGACATCCGTTTTGATTGAAATCAATACTTCCTTGTTACGAAAAGATTTTTCAATAATTCTTGACCAATTCTCTTGAAGTTCTTCCGGTATCTCATGAGAAATATCTTTAAAGAAAGGATTGTCATCTGCTTTGTCATTGAAAACATTCATATAACGAGCATCTTTTAGAAAAGCCTTTATATAAACTTTCGCATCTGGTTTGAAATCTATGATTGCTTTAATCATATCAGGCTTCTTTGAAACAATTTGTTCCATTGTTTCGTTTTCGATCTTCAATCCCGTTTTGTGTAATTCTTGACGAATAACTTTTGGTTTCTTACGAACGTTCGCATATGCAATTGCCGCTAAGATTTCTTTCTGGTCTACATCAACAAGATATTTTTCATTCTTAAAAGTATCGATCAAAATATCACGTTGTATAACCGGAGGTAACTTAACTTTCATAGGATGTTTACTCAAGAGATTTCCTGAATCACCTTTATAATTTGTCAATAATACATCTTTAACAGCATCTCCTGTTACACCTACCTTTGCCAACATATGTTCGGTTACCTTGTTACCACCAAGTTTGTTAATTTTACCTGATGTGATCAATTTCTTTGCTTTGCCTTGTTCTGCGGCTTCTTGTTTCAATGGTCCAAAATTATAGGTTTTGTTTGGTATTGCATCAAATGATTTCCAACCAAAGCGAGCTTTTCCTGTGAAAAATACACATTGAGTTCTTTCAGCAGGATGAATGATTCCTTTGTTATCTGGATCGCAGACTGAATCATAAAAGAATTTTTTATTAGCACTACGAGTCCAAAGCAATGCCCAAACTTTTGCGCTTGGTTCATATTTCTTGAATGTTGAAAAAGACGAATTTCGACCCGCAAGTGCTTCAACATTATCCCAATTTGGTTCAGCATAAACAAATGAAATCATTCTTGTAACATTCCATAACATGCCTGCATATGATTTGTTTCGAGCATCTTTTTGTGCTTGAGCTATTGCTGAAGAAATAATTCGGGGAAAGATCCGAGCATCTTTGTTTGGCCATCTCTTCTTCATTTTATCTAACACATCATGTGACAAGTCCTTGACATCTCTTTGAAATTTAGCACCATCATAATCATCAGTCAAATTCAGATGTTTACCTTTTGGTAATCGCTGAATGACTCCAATCCAAGGCTTATCACCAGCGAAAGGTACATTAAATTCTTTATCATCATCACCTGTTTCCTCATACGCATATACAATAGGGTAAGTATAGATACCGTTTGGTGTGTTATACCTTGACTTAGTATTCAGACCAATTTGAACAGTTTCATCTGCAGTATCTGTATAGGCATTTGCAGAGTTGATAAAGGAAATGAATACATCTCCTCGTTTGCGATAAGGAGATAATTTCTTGACAGGATTCTCTTTTGGATTTTGATCTGGATTTCTTCTTGCTTCAACAAGAAATTGATTGAATGATTTCATCCTTCTTTCTTTTGAATTTCTTTTAGATAATCTTTCAACACACTTTTGCTTGCGTCGAGTGTAGCATAACGCAAGACTTTAGTTGGAAAGTTGAATTGTTTACGATAGGCTTCAATGTCTTCTCCCTTATTCAAAGCACTCGTAGCAATAAACGCATAGAGAATTTCAAAATTACCAACTACGATCTCATCGTAGTTGTCTTGCTTTGATTTAGTTTTAAGTCTTTTTGCTTGAGCTTTGGGCCAAGACAAAAGATATTCATTGAAAGCCTTTTTCCATTCAGGCTTGCTGGTGATAATTTTTTCTGCTCCGATCACATACTTACGTATATATTGCTGTTTGACTGAGCCGGGTATGTCATATGGACGAAGAGTTTCCCAGCGTTGTTCACCTTTATTCTTTGGAGCAACTCGTTTATCCTCATATTCTTTTTGTAAGGTTTCAATCATACCTCTTTTCATATCAACTAATTCTTGTGTCATGTTTTCATAACTCTTGATGAGCGCCATGAACTTAGCGTTATTTTCTTTATTCCAAACTCGAATACCACTGCGGAAGACTTCAGTTGGTTTTAGACCGCCATTTGTTGTGATATCTAACAGGCGTTTACCTTGCTTATCAACTTTGCTCCATAAATCTCTTTGTAGACCAGCCACTGCTTGACCTTTGACAACCGCAATAATTCCACCATTATTGTCAGACCAGATCCCTGATGTCATATCACTATATGGGTCAACTGTATAAGCTGAGATTTGTTTTGTTCTTTTTTTCTGAATCTTTACAAGATCTTTAAGACCTTGTGAACCTGTAGAGTGGCAAGCAAGTAGTTGTATCTCCCCCGAAACTCTCTCAATAAATCTTGAATTGAGTGGTAACTGAAAGGATCGATCCGTTTGTTTTTGAAAAACATATTGATTTCGTTCTTTCTTAAAGCCTTCAGACTTTATATCATCTTCATCATCCTCATCATAGCTTTTAGTTTCTTTTCCATACGTATCTGAAGTCATGAGTAAGTCGGCATCATAAAACAAATGGTCAAACAATGACCTTTGCCATTGAACTTGTTCAGTTAGAAATTCAGTGAATTGATTATATGTTTTCATGGCGAGTATCCCCACTCTAAAATCGAGTCTCCTCCGGTCCAAATTTCTTTTGCTTTAACTGTTTTACTGAGTACTCGATATTTATTCTTCAAGTGTGCCCGACCATGTGAAACAGCATAATTACGAACGATTGTGATCCAATCACCAGGATTGATCTCTGAAATGTTTTCTACCTTCTTGTCACTCTTTTTAAGTTTTTCTTCCTCAGTTCCCAACCACTCATAATATTTTTTCGCACCAAGTTTTTGAAATTCAGATTCAAAGTCAGGTGAGGGTTTGGCTCTCTTCAGCCATAGCGCCTGAGCTTTCTGGAGGGCTGCCAGCAGGTCTTCCTTTGTCTGTTGATATGGAACAGCACGATAAATTTTAATCTTTCGATTTGGGTTATTATGATATGCTTGAACAAAAGCAAAGGCTGCTCGGTCAAATTCACCACCATCACCATAATACTGAATACCTTTTGAACTATAAACATCTTTTGGATAGACACCATTGTGTGTCAAGTCATGAAGAGGCGCACCTTCTTTACCTGATGCTTGATGTTCACCTTTGTAATCTTCTGAAATGTTTTTGTTTTTGACTATCACATCC
>Ga0255754_10000280_pt1 | contig 40271 bp, 39 predicted proteins | sample 101ome_22_FD_179954 | JGI IMG/M metagenome (GOLD analysis project Ga0255754, IMG submission 179954) | Coastal salt marsh microbial communities from the Groves Creek Marsh, Skidaway Island, Georgia - 101412BT metaG (version 2) | ecosystem: Environmental > Aquatic > Marine > Intertidal zone >... | reverse complement strand
GATTTACCTATCCCCATAACTATTCTTCCCCAATTAGGATCTTCACCTGCGATAGCAGTTTTGACTAATGGTGAGTTAGCCACAGAAAAAGCAATATTTTTTGCAGCAGGAACGGATTTTGCATTAATTACTTTAACAGTCACAAATTTTTTTGCACCTTCACCATCAACGACTATTTGTTTAGCTAAATTTAAAGCTACTTTTTTTAAACCCTCTTCTATCTTTTGAATTTTAGGATCTAAAACGTTATTAATTTTTCCAATATTAATTTTTTTTGTTGAGAATAAAGCTACCGTATCATTAGTTGAAGTATCTCCATCAACCGTGATAGCATTAAAAGTGTTAGGTAAAATTCTTTTTAAAATTTGTTTTAATATTACTGACGGAATATCGACATCAATAAAAATAAAAGATAACATGGTTGCAAGATTAGGTGCAATCATACCAGATCCTTTTGCAATACCTGCCATTTTCACAATTTTATTACCAATGGTAATTTCCTCATAGCTAAGTTTTGGTTTTGTGTCCGTGGTCATGATAGCTGAAGCTAATTTAATCCAAATCATTTTGTTTTGTTCAGTTCTTAATTTATCTACTAAATCAGGAATAGTTTTCTTTATTTTTTCTAATGGAAATTTTTCACCAATGACTCCGGTAGAAGCAAACATTATATCGTGTGACTTTATCGTATCTTTAATTCCACCTTCTAATTTTGATTCTTTAATTGTTAAAGTTTTGGCAACTTCTTTAGAAAGTATATCTAAACTTTCCTGACCTTGGTCGCCCGTAAAGGTGTTGGCGTTTCTTGTATTAATGAGCAAGGCTTTGATTTGGTTTTTTCTTGAGTTATTCTTATTCCAAGTAATTGTTTCTGAACAAACAGTGTTGGAAGTATAAGCTACCGCATAATTTGCTGCCTCTTTAAAATAAAACAAAGTTAAATCATCTCTGCCATCATTATATAAATCAGCAGAAACGGAAGAAACTTCCATGCCCTCGATTTGTTTTAATTCAGAAAAATCCCCCATCTTTGACAATTTTTTTCTGTCACTTAGAAAATTTTTGAGGTTTATCGTCATAATTTCACTTTAAATTAATTTTTAACCACATATATATAAATATAAATATGGGCATATTTTCAACAGCACTTAATAAAATATTTAAAAGTAGCAATCAACAACAATTGAATAAAATCAAACCAATTGTGTCCAAAATTAACTCATTAGAAGAACAGATCAAAAAGCTCAAAGATAATGAATTTAAAGAGAGAACGTTCGCTTTAAGAGAGAATTTAAAAAAGTCTAAAACAAAAGTTAATGAAATACTCCCCGATGCTTTTGCTTTGGTAAGAGAGGCAGCAAATAGAGTTTTAAATGAAAGACCATTCGATGTTCAACTTATGGGGGGTATCATTTTAAATGAAGGCAAAATAGCAGAGATGAAGACTGGTGAAGGGAAAACCTTAGTTTCAACATTGCCTGCCTATCTCAACGCACTTTCAGGTGAACCGGTGCATCTGGTTACTGTAAACGAGTATTTAGCCAAAAGAGACTCCGAGTGGATGGGGAAAATATATAATTTTTTAGGTTTATCAGTTGGATGTATTAGTGGCGGTGTTTCAGACACTGATAAAATTAAGAATTATAAAAGTGACATAGTTTATGGCACCAATAGTGAATTTGGTTTTGATTACCTAAGGGATAACATGAAATACTCTTTATCTGACCAGGTACAAAGAAAACTTGGTTTTTGTATTATTGATGAGGTTGATAGTATTTTGATAGACGAGGCAAGAACTCCGCTGATTATTTCTGGAAGGAGTGAAGATAAAAGTGTTTTATACAAATTAGCAGATAAATTTACTAAATCTTTAACTCAAAATGATTATGATCTTGATGAAAAAAACAAAAATGCAATTCTGACAGACGCAGGTATTGATAAAATTGAGAAGGTGGCAAGTCAACATGGTTTTTTAAAAAATAATAATTTTTATGATCCACAAAATTTAAATTTAGTTCATGCGATTAACCAATCTTTAAAAGCAAATTATTTATTTAAAAAAGACGTAGATTACATAGTCAAAGATTCTTCTGTGCACATCGTCGATGAATTCACGGGAAGAGTTTTAGAAGGAAGACGTTTTTCTGATGGACTACACCAATCAATAGAAGCAAAAGAAAATTTAGAAATTCAAGGTGAAAACCAAACATTAGCATCAATCACCTATCAAAATTATTTTAGACTTTATAAAAAACTTTCAGGTATGACCGGAACAGCTTTAACTGAAGCAGAAGAATTTTTTGATATCTATAAATTAGAAGTTATTTCGGTCCCCACACACAATAATATGATCAGAAAAGATTCAAATGACGAAATCTTTAGAACTGAGAATGAAAAATATAACGCTATTGTAAACAAAATCGAGGAATGTAATAAAATTGGGCAACCTATTTTAGTTGGCACAACTAGCATTGAAAAATCTGAAAAAATTTCAAAAATCTTAGATAAAAGAAAAATTCAACACAATATACTAAATGCTAAACATCATGAAAAGGAGGCGAACATAATTGCAGATGCTGGAAAGTTAAATGCCATCACTATTGCTACCAACATGGCGGGTAGAGGAACAGACATTAAACTTGGCGGCGGAAATGCAAATGACTCGGAAAGGGAAAAAATAAAATCTCTTGGTGGTTTAGTTGTAATTGGTACTGAAAGACATGAAAGTAGAAGAATCGACAACCAGCTGCGTGGTCGATCCGGTAGACAAGGTGATCCAGGTTCTTCAATATTTTATATATCGCTTCAGGATGAGTTAATGAGGTTATTTGGAGCGGAGTCTATCGATAGTATGCTTAAAAAATTGGGATTAAAAGAAAATGAGTCAGTTAATCATCCTTGGATTAATAAAGCTATAGAAAGAGCGCAACAAAGAGTCGAGGGTAGAAATTTCGAGATAAGAAAGACTTTATTAAAATTTGATGATGTAATGAATGATCAAAGGCAAGTAGTTTTTAATCAAAGAAACAAGGTCTTATCAATGAAAAATACGGTTAATATGATTAATGAATTTTTAGATGAGTCATTAAATTCAATAAAGAATATAAATCAAACATTCTCTAAATCAGGTGATGAAGGAATATTTCTTTCTAATGTAAAGAATATTTGTGGAAATATCATCGATGATAAAAAAATTATTGAATTAACTAAAAATTCTAAAGATGCGCTAGCAAATGAGATAAAAAAAATAAATACTGAAAAGAGAAACGCAAGAATAAAATTAGTCGGAGAGGAACAAAACGCTGAAGTTGAAAAAAGAATATTTTTACAAATCATTGATTTTTCTTGGCGGGCACATTTACAATATTTAGATCAATTACGCCAAGTAATAGGACTTAGAAGTTATGGTCAAAGGGATCCGCTGATGGAGTTTAAAAAAGAAGCATATAGTTTATTTGAAGGACTACTTAATAAAATTAAAAGTGATGCAGTAAAATTTATGCTTAATTTAAACTTAGTCGTTTCCAGTAACAAAAATACAGAAAATGATAATGCCTTACCAAACAAATGTTTGCTGACACTCAGTAAAGGTAAAAAAATCTCTCGAAATGATAAATGTGAAGCGACTGGAAAAAAATTTAAAAATTGTTGTGGGGCACTGTAATTATTTTTTAATTTTTTGAAATCCCATTAAAGCTTTTTCTCTTGCTTCATTATGATCAACAATTGGTGCAGGATAATTACTGATCTTTTGATTTAGTTCCCAGGGTTTGTGAATGAATTTATCAGGCACATTTTTAAGTTCAGGTATCCACTTTTTAACATAGGTACCTTTAGGATCAAATTTTTCTCCTTGGAGAATAGGGTTAAAAATTCTAAAATAAGGAGCAGCATCTGCGCCCGTACCAGCTACCCACTGCCAACCACATATGTTGTTCGCTAAATTATAGTCTAACAAAGTATTTCGAAAATATTTTTCACCTTCCATCCAATGAATTCTTAAATGCTTCACTAAAAATGAGGCTGTAATCATTCGTACTCTATTATGCATCCAACCTATTTCATAAAGTTCTCGCATCCCAGCATCAACTATTGGATAGCCTGTCAATCCTTTTTTCCAAGCTTTTAAATGACTTTCATTTTGTGCCCAAGGAAAATTATCAAATTCTTTTCTTAAATTTTTTTTAATCATAATCGGGAAATTATTTATTAAACTATAGCTAAACTCACGCCAACCGATCTCATTAATATATTTTCTATAACCTTGTCCTTTTTTTGTGTTTTGACATCTCTCAAAAATTTCCTCAGCAGATATTAATCCTGCAGATAAATAAACGGACATTTTGGATGTGCCAAGCTCGGAAGGAATATCTCTAGATTTTCCATAATTTTCTAGATTACCGTCTATAAATTTTTTTAATCTTTTTTTAGCTTCCTCTTCGCTTATCAACCAATAGTTTTCAAATTTTTTATACCATGTTTTTTTTGGCAGAATGCCTTCAATATTAAATTGATCCTTAAATAAAATTTTTTTCTTTTCTTTAACTTTAATTTTATCAGGCGCAGAATATTCTTTATCTAAATATATTTTTTCTGCTCTTTTCCAGAAAGGAGTAAATACCTTTAATGGACTGCCATCTTCTTTTTTAACCTCCTGGGGTTCGTTTAAGATATTTCCTTTAAAAATTTTGTAACTAATTTCATTTTTTTGTAATATTTGTGCAATATCTAAGTCAAATTTAAGATAATTAGGTTCATATACTTTATTCCAATAGAAGGAACAGTTCTTAATTTTAATAAAATATTTTTCGAATGCTTCCAAATATGAATTACAAGCAAGTGTTTCTAAACTTATCCTGAGCTTATCTAATTGTTTTGAAAATGATTTTATCGAATTAAATAATAACCATTTTTGAGCCTCGCGATCTTCAAAAGAATTTTTTTTATACAAATAAATTACTGAAACATATTTGTGATTTTTTGCTGCATAAAAAAGAGCCCTATTTTTAGTAAGCCTAAAATCTTCTCTTAACCATACTATTGCGTGATCAATCATATTTATTATCAATGGTGGTGGCCTTGGTTTGAATCGCACAAACGACACATACCTTTTCAGGGTACTGCTCTACTACTGAGCTACAAGGCCTAAAATCTAAAGGTAATTCTGCCTTTAGTAAGATCATATGGTGTCATTTCAACCATAACTTCATCGCCCGCTAAAACTCTTATTCTATTCTTTCTTAATTTTCCAGCCGTATGAGCAAGAATTTCATGATTATTTTCTAATTTAACTCTGAACATAGCATTAGGAAGAAGTTCAGTTACTTTACCTTTAAATTCTAATGTTTCTTGTTTAGCCAATCTATTATTTCCTTTTTTCTAATCTTTTTTTTATCGAATTTGCATGTCCATGCAAATTTTCAAAATTTGCTAAGTTTATAACTGAAGATCCTAATCTTTCAATACCTCTTTTGCTTATTTTAATAATAGATTGTCGTTTAATAAAATCTAGTACAGATAAACCAGATGAATACTTGGCAGACCCTGAGGTTGGCAGGACATGGTTAGGTCCAGCTAAATAATCACCCATAGCCTCGGGAGAATATTTATCTAAAAATATTGACCCAGCATTTTTAACTAATGAAACTAATTTATTATTATTTTTACTCACTAATTCTAAATGCTCTGGCGCAATTAAATTAATAATATCTGCTATTTGTTTTAAGCTTTTGGAATAAATAGCTAATCCATTCTCATGTAAACTTTTCTCAGCAATATTTCTTTTAGGTAATGTAAATAATTGTAGTTTAATTTCTCTATTAACCTGTTTAATAAAATTTTCATTTGGTGAAATCAAAATACATTGTGAATTTTCATCATGCTCAGCTTGAGCAATTAAATCTGCAGCTATCCAACTAGGATTTACAGAAGTATCTGCTACGATTGTAACTTCTGATGGTCCAGCAATATTATCTATGCCTACTTCACCGAATACCTCTTTTTTAGCATAAGTAACAAATTCATTACCCGGTCCAACTATCTTATCAACCTTAGGCACAATCTTTGTGCCATAAGCCATTGCCCCAATGGCTTGTGCACCTCCAATTTTAAAAATTTTTTTTACTTTACATTTTGTTGCAGCATATATTACAGCGGGGTTCACCTCTTTTCCCAGACATGGAAAACACATATATATATTCTCAACTTTAGCTACTAAGGCAGGCACGCAATTCATTATGACTGAGCTAGGATAACTAGCTTTCCCCCCAGGAACATAAATGCCCAGGTTTTGAATAGGCATGGATCTGTAGCCTAACTTATTATCTAGTTTATCTTTAAATAAAAAATTATAAATTTTTTGTTTTTTATGAAATTTGAAAACTCTTTCAAAAGCTAAGTCAATATCTCTTCTGGTTCTAGTGTCTAATAATTTAATATATTCTCTTATTTCATTTTTTGAAAAAAATAGGTCTTTATTCCTTATTTTCTTTTTTGTAAATTTTTGCTCAATCTTTATTAACGATTGATCTCCACCACTTTTGATTTGGAAAAGAATTTTTTCTACAATCGACTTGGTTTTCTTTTTTGTAATTCTTCTTGAATTTAAAGATTGGTTTAATAATCTTAAAGAATTCTTCTTACCAAAATTTATTATTTTCATACTCATACAATCTTATGTTTAGGTTCTGTCTTGCTTTCCCACGATTCACCCTGATCATCAAGGTAAACTTCAATAACTTCAACTGTAATTTTTATTAATGCATCTCCAGCAAAAATTAAATTGAGATTATAATTATTGCTGGTATTTTCATCAACCTCAATTGTTAGGAATTCTAAAAACCTATCTTTATTTTCTTGGTTTATATTTTTTGATTGGACAGATATAACATTATCAATTTTTAATATAGATCTTATCCTTTTATTTTTCCTAAGAATGCCCTTCTCAATATCTTCCCACATGAAGCGATTAAACTCTAAAAGAAATAATCGATTTTTTTTTAAATTAGCAATGTTTTTGGTTGTTAAAATAGAGTCTTGCAGGTGAGCAGATATAACTTTTAAATCATTAGTATTATTGGCTAATAATTTTAAATTCGTTTGATTAGGCATTTTTTCTTATAATTTTAGCATTACAATTATTAAGTTTTTTTTCTAAATTCTCATAACCACGATCTAAGTGATAAACTCTATTTATTGTAGTTTGATTTTTAGCAATTAATCCGGCTAATACTAAACTAACTGATGCTCTTAAATCAGTAGCCATAACTTCTGCGCCACTAAGCTCAAATCCTCCATTTATATAAGCTTTGTTTTTTTTGATCTGTATTGAGGCACCCATTCGATTAAGCTCTTGCACGTGCATAAAACGATTTTCAAATATATTTTCTTGAATGGATGATTGACCTTTTGCTTTTAGCATTAAAACCATTATTTGAGCTTGTAGATCAGTTGGAAAACCTGGGTATGGGCTTGTTTTAATATCAATCTTTTTAATATTATTGGAAGCAAAAATTGTAATTTTTGATTTTTCAGTTTTAATTTTCACACCCATTTTTTTTAAAACATTAATCTCTTTTTGAATAATTTTTGGATTAATTTTATCTACTATTATTTTTTTTGCAGTTAAAGCACCAGCAATCATATAAGTTCCTGCTTCAATTCTATCAAACATAATTTCAAAATTAGTTTCCTTTAAAGATTCTTTAGTTTTATAAACTTTAATAGTTCTTTTTTTTACTTCTATGTGCACACCTAAAGATTTTAAAAAGTTGATTAGATTGATGATTTCAGGTTCGATAGCACAGTTTTTTATTGTTGTATCTTTGGATGTAAAAACTGATGATAAAATAGCACTTTCAGTTGCACCTACAGATACCTTTGGGATATTAATCTGCCCACCTTTTAGCCCTTTCGATGCGGAGGCAAAAATATAACCATTTTTAATTTTTATATTTGCTCCTAGTTGTCTAAGAACAGAAATGTGTAAATCAACAGGTCTGGCACCAATAGCACATCCTCCTGGTAAAGACACTTTAGCTTTTTTAAACCTAGATAAGATTGGTCCTAAAACTAATATACCAGCTCGCATTGTTTTTAAAAGTCTATAAGGAGCAGTAAAACTTTTTAATTTTTTCTTTGGAAATATAATAATTTGTTTTTTTAATTTATTTATTGTTATTTTTGAGCCAATAAAATTTAACAGTTCAACCATCGTAAAGACATCTTTAACTAATGGCACATTTCGTAAAATAATTTTTTTGTCACTAAGTATTGTAGCTGCCAAAATAGGTAAGCTAGCATTTTTTGATCCCGAAATTATTATTTTTCCATTCAGAGTTTTTTTTCCAGTAATGATAAGTCTTTGCATGAATTATACTTTTGGTAAAGTAACACCTTTTTGTTTCATGTATTTGCCTTTTCTTTTGGCATAGGAAACCTCAGGAATTTTATCTCCAGAAATAAATATAAACTGTGCTACACCTTCATTAGCATAAATTTTTGCAGGTAATGGTGTTGTGTTTGAAAATTCTAATGTCACATGACCTTCCCATCCTGGCTCTAAAGGTGTCACATTAACGATTATACCGCAACGAGCATAAGTCGATTTGCCTAAACAAATAACTAAAACATGTTCTGGAATCTTGAAGTATTCCATCGTTCTAGCGAGTGCAAAAGAATTTGGAGGAATGATACATTCTTTACCTGTTTTGGTTACAAAGCTGTCATTTTTAAACTTTTTAGGATCAACAATGCCTGAATTAACATTGGTAAAGATTTTAAATTCATTTGATACCCTAGCATCATAACCGTAGGAAGAGAGACCATAAGAAATTTTACCTTTACGGACTTGTTTGGGAACAAAAGGCTTAATCATATCCTTTTCTAGAGCAAGTCTTTTTATTGTTTTATCTGATAGAACTGGCATTGTTTTTTAATTTCTTCTTTTCTAACTTTTTTTGGAATTCTTTTCTCTTCAGCAAGTTATTCCTTAGAGCATCTCGACGCCTATTATGACGATCATTTTTTTTCTGGACAGAATCCATGACTTTAATTTTTATCTGGATTTGTTAAGTCTTCCAAAGTGATAGGTTTGTCAATATCGTGCATTTTAACATTTTGACTTGATTCACTTTCTTGATTTTTCTCTGCTTTTTTTGCACGTCTTTGTTCTATCCGAGCTTTCCTTTTGGCTTCTTTTTTCATCGCCTTTTCGCCTCGGGTAGATTTATAATCGTAGTGTATGCCCATATTGACTCCTGCATTTTTACAGTATTTTTACTTCCTAGATTGAAATTATGCAAGTCTCTTAATAAAATGCAATTTAAATAAGGTTACTTGCCCACATAGCTCAGTAGGTAGAGCATTTCCATGGTAAGGAAAAGGTCGGCTGTTCGATTCAGCCTGTGGGCACCATAAGTGACTTTAAATTTTACAACCATCTGGACCACATTTCATTTTAATGCTGTTCTCGTTATAAAAATCTATTGAGCGAATTGAAGAAATCATAAAAGATTTATAGATATTTAAATATCCATTTAAACTATTAGCCAAAGCAGAAGAATACTTTTGGTCATTTAATCTTACTAAATTCATCAACATAATTGAATTTCCATTAGGTATTGTGTGATCACTTATATCAATTGGTTTAAAAAAAATATCATTAGAATCCTTTTTATTTTTTTGAAATATATTTTGACCCTTTAAGTAAAATAATTGAATAGCCTTATCCTTAAGTTGGGTTGCTGAAATTTTATATTTAATATTTAAAGTCGCTTCATGTAAATCTAGTAAAGATGCAATCAGCATTGCATAATCTTCTATAAAAGCAATACTCTTAAAATTACAATGAAAAATATCGTTCAAACTAAATTTTTTTTCTATTTTATCCATATAATCTATAGCGGAATTAAGATAACTTTTATTCTCAAAAACTTTACTAGCTTTAACTAAAGAACTAACCCATAAAGAGTTTAAATCTAATTGAGTTTTTTTATCAAAAAATGGTTTATTTTTTTTCGATCTTATCTCAACTAATTGATCTAAAATTAATTGATTTGGTGAACGGATTTCTTCAAGAATAATTTTTCCCTCCCAATTACCCTCGGGTTTAATATCAAAATATTCATTTATAGATTCTATATTTTTTATCTCCTCATAGCTAAAAGTATAATATTTGCCTTCCTCTCCGTCTGAATCAGCATCATATGCCGAACCTAGTAGCCCATCTTCTTTATTTTTAAATTGTTCTTCTATGAAATTAATTGTTTGTGAAATTTTATTTAAAAAATATTTATCTTTTGTAACAGTAAAATAATCACATAATAAGCTGACAAATTGAGCGTTGTCATAAAGCATTTTTTCAAAATGTGGAATAGTCCAATTTTCATCAGTAGCATATCGACAAAGTCCACCCTCAACTTGATCATAAATACCCTTGGTACATAATTGTTTTAAAATTATTGAAACGGGTTCTAAATATTTTTCATTTTGAGACTTGTTATAAAAATACAGTAGAGTCTGGTAAATATTAAATAAAGGAAATTTAGGAGCACCTTTATAGCCACCTTTTTTTTCATCAAGATTAATTATTATTGAATCAATAAAAGGCAGAAGATCTTGTTTTACAACAGGGTTTTTATCCAACGATAAGTTTTTGGTAATCAAACCTGACTGTTGTAAAATTTTTTCTCTTTGCTCATTGTAAACTTTATGAACACTTTCCAACACATCTTTAAATGAAGGAAGACCATGTTGAGAAATTTTAGGAAAGTAAGTTCCTGCCATAAACGGGACTCCATTTTCATCCAAAAACATTGTCAAAGGCCAACCCCCACTTGAATTATTAAACAACTGGAATGAACTTTGAAAAACAAAATCAATATCCGGACGCTCTTCTCGATCAACTTTAATATTTATAAAATTATCATTCATCAATCTAGATGTTGCTTGATCCTCAAAACTTTCATGAGCCATAACATGACACCAATGACAACTCGCATATCCGATACTTAATATAATTGGTTTTTTATTTTGTTTAGCTTTGTTTAAAACGTCTCTGTTCCAAACTTGCCAGTTAACAGGATTATCTTTATGTTGTTGTAAATAAGGACTAGGGTCTGCAGCTAAATTATTTTTATTTAGATCTATCATCAAAGAATCTTGATTTAATTAATATAGAGATAAAAAATAGAATAAAAAATAGCATTATTGGTAAATAAATATCTCTTGTTAAAATTAAGTCAAAAAAACTAAAACTTTCAGACTGTTTAATGTATTTATTAATTCCAGCACCAATACTATTCCAGATAAAAAAATGGGGCACAAAACCAAAAAAACTTGAGAAAAAATAGTTTACTTTTTTCATATCAAAAATTACAGGGATAATATTTTGAATGGGAAAAGGTAAACCTAACCCTCCAGCTAACCTGAATATGAAATAATAATAAAATTCATTTTTTCTAAGAATTTGAATATATTTATGAAATTTATTTTCAAACTTAAGTTTTATAAAATCTTTTAAAAAATAAGATGCGATCGAGAATAAAAGTAGAGCTCCAAGTGAAATAGATATTAAACTTAGTATGGTACCAATCCATTTACCAAAAATAATCCCGGATATAAGCAATAAGGGAGAACCAAAACCCAAAAGCGCAACCCAAATAACTGCAAATAATCCAAATAAAAAAATATTGAAGAGGATGTCCTGGGTTAAATATTGCTCCAAATTTAACTGAATAGCTTTTATGTACGAAAAATCTAGCAGCCTTGTTACATCAATCAAAGAGAACACGAAAAAAAGGAATGTAACTAGTATTAACAAATAAATAAAACCTAAAAATATCTTCAAGCTTTTTATATTCATATTTTAACTGTACATTAGGGGTTATTTTAAATATATAACAAAAATATTTTATGAAAAGAACTTATCAACCAAGCAAGATAGTAAGAAAAAGAAGGCATGGTTTTAGAGCCAGAATGTCAACTAAAGGTGGTAGAAAACTTATCGCCAGAAGACGAGCCAAAGGAAGAAAAAGAATTTCAACATAACCATTAACTTCATGGTTAAAATATTAACTTTAAAAAAAAATAATGACTTTAAAAAAGTCTTAAGTAAAAATAAAATCCATACAAATTTTTTTTCTCTATATTATGCCAAAAATAAAATCTCAAACATTGGGGGTAGTGTTGTCAATGTTAGTTTTGTGATGCAGAAAAAAACTGGGAACGCCGTAGTAAGAAACAGAATTAAAAGAAAACTTAGAGCAATTGTATTAAAACTAGCAAATAAAACTAATATAATAAAAAAAAATTATACTTATATTTTATTTGGTAAAACTGGTGCCTATAAAGCTACCTCTGATAAAATTTATAAAGAATTGGAAAATAAACTTTTAAAAATTGTATGATTAATAAATTTTTTTGTTTTTTTTTAATTAAGTTAATTCAGATTTATAAATTTATTTTCTCACCTTTTCTGGGGACTAAATGTAGATATCTGCCAAGCTGCAGTGATTACTTTATAGAATCTTTAGAAGTTCATGGATTTTTTAATGGCATCATGCTAGGAACCAAAAGAATTTTTAGTTGTCACCCTATTAAAGTATTAGGTGGTGGCAGCGGACTAGATTTAGTGCCAAAAAAAAGAAAGAAATAAATGGATAATAACAAAAATGTATTTATCGCAATCGCTTTATCAATGGCGGTTATTTTATTTTGGGCTGCTTTTTTCGAAACTCCGAGAAACGATGGTTTTATTGATCAGCAAAAAGTAGCTACCGAACAAGGAGATAGTCAACCAGTTGAAACTAATAGTTCGCCCACGATAAATGAACCGCTAGAAATCAAAACGCCTATTCAAAGAGAAGAAGTCATTGCTAATTCTGATAGAATAGAAATTGAGAATTCTGAAATTATAGGATCGATAAATTTAACAGGTGGAATTATTGATGATGTTTCGTTCAAGAATTATTCTACTGAAGTTGAAGGAGACAAGAAAATTGATCTCCTAAACCCTTTAGAAACTTTGAATGGATATTATATTGAAAGTGGATGGGCAAATATTGGAAATAAGATTAAAGTACCAAATACTAATACAAAGTGGTCAGTTAAAGGTTCCACAAAACTAACCTCGAACAATCCAATAATTTTAGAATGGAATAATGATCAAGGTATTACTTTTAGAAAGAAAATAGAATTAGATGAAAAGTTTTTATTTAGAATTAATCAAGAAGTTATCAATAATTCTAATAATCAAATAGAATTATATCCTTATGCTCAAATTGTAAGAAATAAAAAACCTGATGATATTCAAGCTCTTTATATCCTTCATGAGGGATTTATTGGAGTCTTTGATGGAGAATTAAAAGAGGATGATTATGATGATATAGAGGACAAAAAAATTACTAGAGAAGCTGAAAATGGTTGGCTCGGTATTACTGATAAATATTGGATGACAGCCATAATTCCAGAAAATAATGAAACATTTAAATCAGAATTTCTTTATAACGATGCTTTTAAAGCAAACTTTATCCAAAATAATCCAAAAATCATTCAACCAAAACAGACGGTTAACCATTCTGTTAAAGCTTTTGTAGCCGCAAAAGAGGTAACTGTTATTGATAATTACGCTGAAAGAGAAAACATTGAAAAATTTGACTTAGTAATTGATTGGGGTTGGTTTTACTTTTTTACCAAACCATTGTTTTTTATTGTTGATTATTTTTTTAAACAAACTGGCAACTTTGGTATTGCGATAGTGATTATAACTTTTTTGGTTAGATTATTATTTTTCCCACTAGCTAATTACAGTTTTAAATCAATGGCTAAAATGAAAGCCTTGCAGCCTGAAATGACAAGATTAAAAGAATTACACAAAGATGATAGAATGAAGTTTCAGCAAGAAGTGATGTCTCTTTATAAAAGAGAACAGGTTAATCCTGCATCGGGTTGTTTGCCAATTTTAATTCAAATACCTTTTTTCTTTGCGATTTATAAGATGTTGTTCATTTCATTGGAGATGAGACATCAACCATTTTTCGGTTGGATTAAAGATTTATCAGTCCAGGATCCAACTTCGATGTTTAATTTATTTGGGCTTCTTCCTTGGGATCCGCCTAGTTTTTTAATGATTGGTATCTGGCCAATATTAATGGGTATAACAATGTATTTACAACAAAAACTAAATCCAGCTCCTGCAGATCCAATTCAAGCAAAAATCTTCAAATTTTTCCCAATTTTTATTACGATTATATTAGCCTCATTCCCTGCAGGGTTAGTTGTGTATTGGACTGTTAATAACGTTTTAACAATTGGACAGCAGTGGATCATCATGAGAAAAACTAAAATTAAAACGATTTAATGACTAACCTTAAAATGCAATCAAGCCAGATTGAAGAATTTTGGCCTAAAAGTGCACCAAGTATTTTAAATGTACCTAAATATGTAGAAAAATATCAAAATGATAAAATTGTAATTAAGTGCGGTGGAGCAGTGCTTGAAGATAAGCATTTATTTGACAATTTTATCGACGATATCGTTGTTTTAAATAAATTAAAACTTTCAGTAATCATCATCCATGGTGGTGGTCCAAGAATTAAAAAGGGATTAGAAAAAAAACAAATACAAAGTATTTTCAAAAACGGTTTAAGAGTCACAAATCTTGATACAATGCAAGTTGTTGAGGATGAAATGACCAAATTCAATCAGGAAATTGTTAACGCTTTAAATTTAAAATCTGTTAAAGCGGCACCATGCCATCTTAAACAAAACACCTTATTTCAGGTCAAACAAATTTCACCTGAACTTGGTTATGTTGGTAAACCAACAAATATAAATATTTCAATAATTGAAAATTTTTTAAAAGATAATTTGGTCCCTATTATTGCGCCCATGGGTTTAGATAAAGAAAAAAATAAATACAATATAAATGCGGATACTGCTGCCATGTCAGTCGCTAAAGAAATAAAAGCTAGAAGATTATTGTTGATGACTAATGTCGAAGGCGTTTTAGATGAGCAAAAAAAACTTATTGATGAGTTAAATCCAAAACAAGCAAAAATATTAATTGAAAAAAATGTAGTTCAAGGCGGCATGATACCAAAACTTTTAAATTGTATTGAGTCTATCGAAAACGGAGTCAAAGGGGTAGTAATTATCGATGGAAGAAGAAAACACTCAATCCTACATGAAATATTTTCAGACACTGGTGCTGGCACACTAATCAGAGAATGAAAGAATTAAAACAAATTAAGTTTTGGTTATTTGATCTAGATAACACATTATATTCCGGTAAAACTAAAGTTTTTGAACAAGTAGACAAAAAGATGTCCCTTTTTATTTCACAAAAACTAAATATCGATTTGAAAAAAGCAAAACAACTTCAAAAAGAATATTTTCATGAATATAACACCACTTTGAATGGGATGATTAAACATCATAAAATTAATGCTGAGGAATTCCTTGAGTTTGTGCATGATGTTAATCTTGACTTTCTACAAAAAGATAATCTTTTAGCTTCTGAAATAAGTAAACTTAGTGGAAAAAAATTTATTTTTACAAATGGTTCTAGATCACATGCTGAAAATGTAACAAAAAGAATTGGTGTAGATGAACATTTTGATGGGATCTTTGATATTGTGGACTCCGATTATGTACCGAAACCCTCTCTAGAACCTTATGAGAAACTTATAAAAAAATTCGATATTGATCCAAAATATTGTATATTTATTGAAGATATAGCTAGAAATTTAAAACCAGCTTATGATTTAGGCATGAAAACTGTATGGATAGAAAATGATGAACCTTGGGCAGCTGAATACGCTGATGAAAACTTTGTAAACTATAAAACTAAAAATTTAAGTGAATTTTTAAGGACTATCAATGAATTCTAAAGAACAAGAAAAAATTATTAATGAAGCTTGGGAACAAAGAGATCAAATTAATTCTAAATCTGACAAAAAAATTATTGATACGATAAATCAAGCAATCGCTGATTTAGACTCAGGTAAAATAAGAGTTGCTGAAAAAATAAATGGTGCATGGGTTACACATCAACATGTCAAAAAAGCGATTATGTTAAGTTTTAGAATTTATGACATGGATGCACTTAGCGGTCCCTACAGCAGTTGGTACGATAAATCGCATTTAATTAAAGGAAAAACTGCAGGCTGGACTAAAGAAGATCACGTCAAAGCTGGATTTAGAATGGTGCCAAATTCTCCAGTGAGAAAAGGATCATTTATAGGAAAGAATGTAGTGTTAATGCCTTGCTTCGTTAATATTGGAGCTTACATCGATGAGGGTACAATGATGGATACATTTTCAAGAGCTGGAAGTTGCTGTCAGATAGGTAAAAATTGTCATATCTCAGCTGGTTCTGGAGTGGGTGGTGTTTTAGAACCGGCCCAAGCATTACCTACAATCATTGAAGATAATGTTTTTTTAGGAGCAATGTCTGAAATAGTTGAAGGTGTAATTGTAGGTGAAGGTTCAGTGATTAGTATGGGAATGTTTATTGGTCAATCAACAAAAATAGTTAATAGAAAAACTGGTGAAATTACCTATGGAAAAATACCTCCATATTCAGTGGTTGTGCCTGGCAGTTTACCAGATAAAAAAAATCCAAATGGTCCAGCATTAAATTGTGCTGTAATAATTAAACAAGTAGACGAAAAAACTAGAGGCAAAACATCAATTAATGATTTATTAAGAGAATAAATGAAAACTTTTAATGAATTAGACCTTTCTAAATCTCTAATACAATTCCCGAGTATTACTCCTGTTGATGCAGGAGCAATCAATTTTCTTGCAAAAAAACTTAGAAGTCTTGGATTTAAAACTAAAATAATAGAATTTAAAGATAAAAACACAAAACCAATTAAAAATCTTTATGCTAAGTTAGGTAAATCAAGACCCAACTTCTGTTATGCGGGACATACTGATGTAGTGCCCCCTGGAGACTACAAAGACTGGTCCGTACACCCATTCAAACCAAGAGTGGTTAAAGGAAACTTAATTGGACGAGGTGCTAATGATATGAAAAGTTCAATTGCTTGTTTTGTGGCTGCAGTAAGTGAATTTTTAAGAATAAGAAAAAGTTTTAAAGGATCAATTAGTTTTTTAATTACTGGTGATGAAGAAGGTCACGCAATTAATGGCACCAAAAAATTAGTTAATTACTTAAAACAAAAAAAAGAACGAATTGATTTTTGTCTTGTTGGCGAACCAACTAATCCTAATCGACTTGGAGAGATGATCAAAATTGGCAGAAGAGGTAGTCTTTCATGTGAGCTTGAAATTCAAGGTTTGCAAGGTCATATTGCTTACCCACAATTATTAAATAATCCGATCACATGTTTAGTTAATCTATGCAAAAGACTGAAAGATATCAAATTGGATAGTGGTAATAAAAATTTTCAACCATCAAATCTTGAATTTACTAGTATTAATGTCGATAACAAAGCCCACAATGTTATTCCAGCAAGAGCAAAAACAAAATTTAACATTAGATATAACAATATGCAAAATGCCAAAACTTTAAAAAGAAAAATTTTAAACGAAGTAAAAAAATTCTGTAAAAAATATAAAACGAAATTTAGAATTAAATTTTTAGAATCTGGAGATGCCTTTTTAACGAAACCAGAAAAAACAATTCAAATGTCAAAAAAAATCATTAAAAAAATTACTGGTATCAACCCTGTTTTTTCAACAACAGGTGGTACCTCAGATGCAAGGTTTATTAAATCAATAGCTCCATGCTTAGAGTTTGGTTTAGTTAATAAATCTATGCATCGTGTTGACGAATTCGTTCCTGTTAACGATTTAAAAAAATTAAAAAAAATCTATTTAGAGATTCTAAAAAATTATTTTTAGTGCAGACTGGTTTTTTTACAACTAAAAGCTATATTGAACATCAAACTGGCAATGGACATCCTGAATGCTCTGATAGAGTTTCTGCTATTATCTCAACGATTAAAAAGAAAAATCCTTCGGGACTGAAAATTATAGATACACCAAAATTAAATCAAGATGTTATTCGGTTAGCTCATTCAAATGAATATATAAATTTTGTGAATACTTCGTTTCCGCAAACTGGTTTAAAATTTTTAGATGCTGATACTATAATTTCACCTGGTAGCAATAAAGCTTCTCTGGATGCTGTTAGCGCGGTTATTAATGCTATTGATATGGTAAAAAATAAAAAAATTAAAAATGCTTTTTGCGCAATCAGGCCACCTGGACACCATGCAGAAAAAAATAAAGCTATGGGTTTTTGTATATTTAATAATGTTGCAATTGGTGCAAATTACTTAATAGATAAATACAACTATAAAAAAGTAGCGATTATTGATTTTGATGTTCATCATGGTAATGGCACGCAAGACATTGTCTATGATAATAAAAAAATATTGTACATATCAACTCACCAGTATCCTTTTTATCCTGGAACAGGTTCTGATAAAGAAAAAGGGAAATTCAATAATGTACTTAACATCCCGCTTCCAGCTGGTACAGACTCTTATGATTTTTTAAACGCTTATGAACATGTTCTAAAAAAACTTGATGAATTTAAACCAGAGTTTTTAATTTTTTCCGCTGGCTTTGATGCGCATATGGACGACCCATTAGCAAATTTTAAATTACTGTCTAAAGATTTTCATGAAATTACAAAAAGAACTCTCATTACTACAAAACCTTACTGTCAAGATAATGTTGTCTCGGTTTTAGAAGGTGGCTATAATTTAAATGCACTATCTGAAAGTGTTGAACAACACCTAGGCGCTTTAGTAAAATTTTAATAAATTACTTTTTTCAAATAGAGTCCGGTAGCTGGGGCTGGTGGCGCACATAGGCTCCGCTTTTGTGATTTGGCGACTTTTTGGAATTGTTTAATTTGCCACCTACCATCTGCTAAATATTTTAAACAACCAACCATTGACCTTACTTGTTGTTGTAGAAATGCTTTTGAACTAAAGGTTATTGTTACTAAATTATTATGTTTTTTAACTTCGGCTTTTAATAGTTTTCTCAAAGGAGATTTTGCTTGGCAACTAGATGCTCTAAATGTGGAAAAGTCTTTAATCCCTTTTAGAATTTTTAAACCTTTTTTTATCTTAACTAAATCTAAATTTTTTTTAATGTGCCACGCTCTGTTCTTATCTAAACAAAGTGGAGCGTCTCGATTTATAATTTTATACTCATAAACTCTTTCAACCGCGTCAAATCTTGCATGAAAACTTTCACTTTTAAGTTTAATATCGGTGATAACAATCTTTTTTTTATTCAAAAAATAATTTAAAGAATTTTTCACTTTATAATAATTTTCAATTTTATTTTTAACAATAAAATGAGCAGACTGTCCTAGAGCATGGACGCCGGCGTCTGTTCTTCCTGATCCAACAAGATTTATTTTTACTTTAAATATTTTTCTTAGTGCTTTTTCTACTTCGTGTTGAATAGATTTCCCTTTTTTTTGTTTTTGCCAACCAACAAAATTTGTTCCCTCATACTCGATAATTAAATTATAATTAAACATTCCTATAAAAAACTACCTGCTGGAATTTGATTGCCAATAAGAAATTCTTTCGTGGATAATTTTTTTTTGCCTTCTCTCTGTATTTCTTTAATTGAAATAGCGCAGTCTTGCGTTGCAACTGTTAACTTGTCATCAACAACTTCTCCTGGTTTACCTGTTTTTAAACTCAATTCTGCTCTCCAAATTTTATATCTAATTTTCTTAAATTCAAAAAAAGATCCAGGTGAAGGATTTAATGCCCTGATTTTATTAATTATGTTTTTTGCAGCATCATTCCAATTTATTTTACCTTCTTCTTTTTTAATTTTTTCTGCATTAGTAGCTTCAGCATGAATTTGTTCATTAAATTTTGCCCCACTTATAATTAAATTGATAGATGGAATAATTGAATTTCCTGCAAGCTCTGAAAGTTTATTCTGTAAATCTCCAAATGTATCTTCAGGCAATATTTTCAAACTAAATGATTTTAATATAGGTCCGCTATCTAACTTTTCATTAATCTTCATTATAGTAATTCCAGTTTCCTCTTCTCCTTGCATGATGGATCTTTGAATAGGTGCAGCCCCTCTCCACTTAGGTAAAAGTGAAGCATGAATATTGATGAAACCGTATTTAGGTATATCTAGAAATTGTTTAGGAATAATCTTCCCGTAAGCTACTACAAGTACTAAGTCTGGATTTATTTTTTTAATATATTCTAGTTCTTTATCATCTAACTTTTCTGGTGTTCTAACTTCTAGTTTTAAGCTTTCAGCAAACTGCTGTATTTCCGATTTATTTATCTTTTGTCCTCTATTAGATTTTTTTGGATTTTGTGAATATGTCGAGACTAGTAGATGTTCTGACTTATGTAAGGCCTCTAGTGTAGGAACTGCAAATTTAGGTGTTCCCATAAATATAATTTTAAGTGACATTGAAATTTTACAGAACTAAATTTTTTGATAAGTTTTTTTGTTTAGATAATTTTTTGATTATTAAATCTTTTTTTAATTTAGATAGATAATCAATAAATAGAGTGCCATCTAAATGATCGATTTCATGTTGCAGACAAGTAGATAATAATCCATCCGTCTTAATCTTTTGAGGTTTGCCAAAATAATCTAAATACTCAACTTCACAAACCGAAGGTCTTTCTACATCTGCAAAATAACCAGGAATTGAAAGACATCCTTCCTCATAAATAGAAGTTTCTTTTGAGGTCCATACCTTCTTTGGATTGACTAAAAATAAAGGGTTTTTTTCATTTTCATCTTTAGAAATATCAATCACAATTATCCTTTTTAATAAGCCAATTTGAACTGCCGCTAATCCTATGCCGGGCGCGTGATACATAGTGGCTATCATATCATCCATCAATTTTTGTAGACTCCTGTCAACTTTATCTACTGAAATAGACTTTTTTCTAAGCAAAGGATCAGGTTCTGTGATAATTTTTTTTATAGCCATGTCCAGAGTTAGTATACTAAATTCTCTCTGGTAATGTAGACATTAAAATTTGATTTCTAATATTTTTTAACCCAGCATTATTCAGAAGAACTGTAATGTACAAAAGATTTTGGTCATCAATCTCTTTCACGTTGTCTTGACTAAATAAATCAACTAATTTTAACGCCAATAATCCTGTGTGCGTGCTTTTTGATAGTTTGATCATTTCATCTTCAAATTTAAATTGACTTAATTGATCTGTATAATTTATCTCTTTTGGTATTAAAAATCCTTCAGATTTAAAAGATTCTAACAAAATAATATCTTTGGTGGAAAGTTGATATTTTTTGTTTTTACTAATCTTTTTTACAGTAGTATTTAATAATTTCTGAAACTTTTTAGTGTCTTGATTATTTTGATCAAAATATTCTAACAATTTTGAACTATAGTAATTTTTATCATTAAATTTGATTTTTTTTTCAATTACATCTTCATCCTTTATAATATTTAATTCAACTAACTGAGAGTACTCACTAGGTATTTCACTTGTTGCTTTTAAGTCTTCAAGTTCCTGACTTAAAAATTCATTATAAACATTAGATAAATCAGCTCTTCTGAATTTTTCTCTCAAAAGAAACAGATACTGCAATTTACTATTAGTTGTCTCAGATAATAAATATTTTTGAAAGATTAACGCTCTTGATTTAATTGGTTCTAAATTTTGATGCAAAATATCAGCATTTAATATTTCATTAAAATTAAAATTAATTTTTTTATAAATTTCAAAAACCTTATCGTCACTTATTTTTTCTTCAGCAGCTGCTATTTCAATTTTCTCAATTTCTGTTAAATCTTCAATATTATCAACTTGTATCAAACCAGCATTATTCATGTATTTCCAAATATATGGATCGGTTTTGTTAGTCGGTTTATAATTAAATTTTTCACTTATTTTTGAAGAGATGAAAAAATTGAGCATATTATCATCATAAATTTTATCATTTTTAGTTTCTGTTAAACCAAGGGCAAAACTAATTTTTTCATTAAAATTCTTATCTGCTTTTGCATACTGCTCATTAAGCAAATCAAAAGTAACTTGTGCTTCTGATAATTTGTTCTCACTTATCAAACAAAAAACTCTAAATTTATCTAAATAAAAATCTTTGACACTATTAGATAAAAATGCGACCTTTTCACAACTTCTTTTTAAATTTGCTTCGGAAAGAGACTCATCAACTAAATATCTAATGACTTTTTCTTTTCCAGGAAATTCCTTATTTTGATTTAAAAACTGTTCAAGAATTTCAATTTTATTATGATTGATTAACCATCCAAGTTTTAAATTTAAAAATTCTTCCTCAGTCATAGAATCATAAGGTAAATATGAATGAGTCAAAATTGTTTCTAAAAAAATTTTTTCTGAGAAATCGGATAAATCTTTTTGGTTAATCTTTTTAAACATTTCTTTAATAGAATTTCCATCTGTGTTTGACCACATTTGTAAGGTAAAATTATTTGTTTCAGGATCATACAAACCATAAACTTCTTTTTTTTCGTTATCAGTTATCAGGTTAGAATTAATAATATTTTGTTCACCTTGTTTATTGAGTGCAGCTTCAAATAAACCAGATGTTTCTGTTGTCGGTTGAGATTTTTCGGTTACCGAAGAATTATTTTCGGTTAGATTTTTTTCTTTATTATCAACTTTTTTCCAAATATCTATTACGTGATTGTCAGCATTTAAATTACTTATCTGATTAAAGAAAAAAAAAGCTAAAAAAAATACTTTATTAATCGAGTTTTTTAATTTCATTAGTTATATCTTCTTTAATTTCATTTTTTGGATTTGGCAGAGGTATTTTTTCTAATACAAAGATAACAAGAATTATCGCTACAACAAAAATTGCAATCTTAACAAACAATGAGGACACTTGCTCTTTAAGAGATGGTTTATTATGAAATTTTAAACGCATGGACATAATTTAGAAATAATTTATTAATAAATAAGTCATTTTTATGATAAATCAATTTTAATTAGGTATTAATTTGAAAAAAAACATTGTTTTATTAGGCATGATGGGTGTTGGTAAGTCCACAATAGGCAAACTCCTATCAAAAAAACTCAAAATGAAATTTGTAGATACTGATATTGAAATTGAAAAAAAAATGAAAATGACTATCCAACAAATTTTTAAACAAAGAAGTGAAGCATTTTTTAGAGCAAAAGAAAAAGATGTAGCCTCTCAATTTTTAAATAATCATAACCAGGTAATTGCTTTAGGTGGTGGAACTTTTTTAAATAGAGAAATAAGAGATAATGTCAGAAAAAACTCGATAAGCTTCTATTTATATTTAAATAATTTTGAAATTTTTAAAAGAATTAAACTTTCAAAAAAACAACGTCCTTTACTAACTCGAGGAAAAGAAATGAAAAACATAGCATCCATAGTAAAAAAAAGGGAAACGTTTTATAAAAAAGCGATGTTTAAATTAAATTGTAACTATTTAAATAAAGGTCAAGTAGTAAACAAACTTATCAAAATTTACAAAAATGAAACATTTAACAATTAAAACAACTACATCTCAATATCCAATAATAATTGGCCAAAATGTATTAAAAAATTTAAAACCGAGTATTAAAAAATATATTCCAAATGCCAAGAAGGTTTTAATTATCTTTGATAATAAAATTCCAAGTTTTTATAAAAAAAAGATTATTTTAAATTCTCAACATTTAAAGACACATCATCTTAGTCTTAAGGTAAGTGAAAATATAAAATCTTTTAAATTTGCTAACCAGCTTGCTGAAAAATGTTTAGAACTTAATCTTAACCGAAATGATTTATTAATTGCTGTTGGTGGAGGTGTAATAGGTGATCTTTGTGCATTTGTTGCCAGTATAGTTAAGCGAGGTATTAATTTTGTAAACTTACCCTCTACGATATTATCTCAGGTCGACTCTTCGATTGGTGGAAAAACTGGTGTTAACTCACACAAAGGAAAAAATATGATAGGAACCTTTTATGAACCAAAGTTTGTCTTATCAGAGGTTAATCTACTTAAATCTTTACCTAAAAGAGAAATAATCTGTGGTTACGCAGAAATTATTAAACACGCTATCATTAAAGATAAAAAATTTTTTTCTTGGTTAAAAATTTATTCAAATTCAATCTTATCCCTCAATAATGATCGAATTTTAATCGAAGCGATCTATAAAAGTTGTAAAATTAAAAAGTATTTTGTTGAAAAGGATTTTAAAGAAAATAATTTAAGAATGACTTTAAACTTTGGACATACTTTTGCCCATGGAATTGAAACTATGAACAATTACAAAAAGATCAATCATGGTGAAGCAGTGTTAGCAGGAATGATGCTAGCATTAAAGTTATCAAAATATAAAAAAATATGTGACAGTAATTCCTATTTACAGATTGATAATATTTACAAAGAAAATAAACTTAATTACCCTTATTTAAAATTTATAAAACCAAATAACATAAAAAAGTTGGTGAAGTTTATGATGAAAGATAAAAAAAATTTTAATCAAAAAATTAATCTAATTTTACTTAAAAAAATTGGATTAACGACAAAACCAGACAGTCAATCACTAGAGCCAGCAAAATTACTAAAATATTTGCAAAAAATTATTTGATCAATATTTGAAGAGAGTGAATAGTCTTATTTAAATCTTCCTTCAAGATACTCATTATTTTTTTATGAGCAGATAAACGATTGTTCAAATTACTTAATTGTTTAGAATAAATTTCTAATTTAATATGTTTTTTTTGTGGGTCGAAACTTTTGTGTTTAAGATGTTTAGAAGTTTCATCTATTACATTTATTTTTTCAATTTCTATTTCATTAGTAATTTTTTTTTTAATTGAATCTAGAAACTCTTCCATATTGGATATAATATACATTAATGAAAAATATATGCGAATGGGAAAATTGTAGCGAAGAAGGAAAATTTAAAGCTCCCATAGAAAAAGATAACAGCAAAAAATTTAGATTGCTGTGTTTAAGCCACATAAAACAATTTAATAAATCTTGGAATTATTTTGCTAATATGTCACAAACTGAAATAGAGTACTTTCTTAAATCAGACACAGTGTGGCACAAACCCACAAAAAAATTTGGTTCTGCAGACAATTTCTTTAAAATTTTATGGAATAATGTTTTAGATGAAAAACTCGATATTTTTTCATCTGCGAATTTCAAATCTTATATTAATACAAAAAAACTTAATCAATTAGAGAGAGAAGCGTTCAGTATTTTAAATCTGAATGAAAATTCAAACTGGGATCAGGTACATAAACAATTTAAAGTACTTGTAAAGAAATATCATCCTGATAAAAACAGTGGAAATACAGAATATGAAAATAAGCTAAAATCAATAACTTTAGCTTATAGTCATTTAAAAAAATTATATGGAAAAAAATAGTTTCACTAATCAAAAACCAGATCTCAAAATTTCTGTGAGACAGACCTTTAATATTGATAGTGATATGGAGGTAGACTCATTTAGTAAAAGAAATGAATTTGTTCCTGAAATTGATAGTAATTATAAATTCGACAAGGATACAACGCTCGCAATTCTTTCTGGGTTCGCTTTTAATAAAAGAGTTTTGATTCAAGGTTTTCACGGGACGGGTAAGTCGACACATATAGAACAGGTTGCCGCTAGGTTAAATTGGCCTTGCGTGCGAGTAAATTTGGATAGTCATATTAGTCGTATAGACTTGCTTGGAAAAGATGCAATTATTTTAAAAGATGGAAAGCAAATTACAGAATTTAAAGAAGGAATTTTACCTTGGTCTATACAAAATCCAGTTGCCTTGGTGTTTGATGAATACGACGCAGGACGTCCAGATGTAATGTTTGTCATTCAGAGGGTCTTAGAGTCAGATGGAAATTTTACACTGCTAGACAAAAATAAAGTATTAAAACAACATAACTATTTTAGAATTTTTGCGACTACTAATACTGTTGGACTGGGTGATACAACCGGGCTTTACCATGGTACTCAACAGATTAACCAAGGACAAATGGATAGATGGAACATTGTTTCAACGCTTAATTACCTGCCATTCGAAAAAGAATTAGAAATAATTTTAGCTAAAAATCCTTCTTATCAAAATAAAAAAGGAGAAATTATAATTTCTAATATGATCAAAGTAGCTCAATTAACCAGAAAAGGTTTCGCTAATGGTGATATTTCTACAGTAATGAGTCCAAGGACCGTTATACATTGGGCTGAAAATGCTAAAATATTTAGTGATAATGCTTATGCTTTTAGATTAACATTTTTAAACAAATGTGATGATTTGGAGAAAAAAATTATAGCTGAGTACTACCAGCGATGTTTTGGGGAAGATTTGCCAGAATCTACTATAAATATTCAAGATATTTAATTTATGTCCAAACAGAATGATATTGAGGATTTCAAAATTGCAATAACGTCTACGGCAAAGTCAATTTCAGAAAATCAAAAATTACAAATTAAATTTGGTAGTAATGAAAAAGCAAGTTTAGATAATCTAAATATACCAAACATATCAGACATTTTTGATAAAAAAAAATTGAAGAGTGTAAGAGCATTAACAGATTCCCAGGCTTTGAGAATGAAATATTCTGATGTCGAAATTTTTAATAAATATAAACCCAATGGCAATTTGTCTTCAAAATTATATGATCTGTCTGAAAGAATGAGGTGTGAAAAATTAGGATCTGATTATTACTTTGGTATTGAGCAAAATCTAAAAAATTTTTACAATTCTGAAAATACTAATCCATTAAATGAAAAAATAGACTATAAAATAGAGGAACTTTTTGAAAATATTTTAAAGGATAAAATTTTTGGAATAGATCAAAAAAAAAATAACAATAAAATTGATAAAAAACTCAAAAGTTTAAGTTCTGAAATAAATCAGAAACTAAAGGGAAAGAGCCTAAACTATAATGATCAAACAAAATTTAATCACTTAATCTCTGACTTATTAAATAGTTTAGAACTAGGTGAGGAGGTAACTGATGAATTAAATGAAAGCAGTGAGGACAATAAGAATGATTCTAATCAAAATAATGAACAAAAAGATGATCAAAAAAAGAAGCAAAGTTCTCAAGATAAGCAAATAGAAGCAACACTACCTGATTTTCAGTTGCAAGGAGATGAAATGAAAAGTGAAAATTTAGACGCACAAAATGAGGAGTTTCAGGACTCTCCTAACAGAAGAGCAACAAAAAATTTGAAAGGCAACGATCAAAACTACAAAGTATTTACCACCAAATTTGATGAAATTGTAAAAGCAAATGATCTAGAAAATGAAATAGAATTAAGTCGATTAAGAAAAAATTTAGATCAACAGCAACAACATTTAAAAAATTTTATTTCTAAGTTAGCAAATAAACTGCAAAGAAAACTTTTGGCACTTCAAAATCGATCGTGGAAGTTTGACCTTGATGAAGGTATTCTGGATACTTCAAAATTAAGTAGAGTTATCGTAGATCCGCTTAACTCATTATCTTTCAAAAAAGAAAAGGATACTAAGTTTAAAGATACGGTTGTTACTTTGTTAATTGATAATTCTGGCTCTATGCGTGGTAAACCAATTACAGTAGCTGCTATCTGCGCAGATATACTAGCTAAAACTTTAGAAAGATGCTCAGTCAAAGTTGAAATACTCGGTTTCACAACCAAAAATTGGAAAGGTGGAAAAAGTAGAGAAGAATGGACAGCGCAAAACAAACCTATGAACCCCGGTAGATTAAACGATCTTAGACATATAATTTATAAATCTGCTGATGTGAATTGGCGACAAGCAAAAAATAATCTTGGATTAATGCTTAAAGAGGGAATTCTTAAAGAAAATATAGATGGTGAAGCTTTACATTGGGCTTACAAAAGATTGACGACAAGAAAAGAGGAAAGAAAAATTTTATTAGTTATATCAGATGGCGCTCCAGTAGATGACTCTACTTTATCTGCAAACTTTAGTAATTATTTAGAAAACAACTTAAGAAAAACAATCAAGAGCATTGAGAATGATACTAAAATTGAATTATTAGCAATCGGAATTGGTCATGACGTTTCTAGATACTATGCAAAAGCGATAAAAATTTCCGATGTTAACGATCTAGGTGATACAATCGTAAATCAATTATCAGACTTATTTACAAGTGAGAAAATAACCTTTCACTAATATATTTTATTTTAAATATTTTAAATAAAAAAACCTAAAAGGTAATAAAAGAAAAAAAATCATTATAAACTTAATCATAAAATCCCCAATAGCTAGACTCAACCAATTCATTTCTGTTGCATAAAATGCAATAAAGAAAAACAATAATGTATCAAGGATGGAGGCAAAAAAAGATGACACTGAGGGTGCTACATACCATTTATATTTTCCAATTCTAATCTTATGAAAAATTTCTATATCCAGAAGCTGAGCTAAACAAAATGCTGAGATAGAGGCAATTGAAATTCTTATAGAAATAATATCTTCAAAATTAGTGGATATAAATAATGATAAAAAAAGACCTGTGATGACACCTACTAGGACAATTTTATGAGCAGCAGTTTTACCAAAAATTAAATTTGTAAAATCAGTTATTAAAAAAGTGATTGGGTAAGTAAAAGCACCATAAGTTAATATTTGATTTAAATTAAGGTAATTTACTGGAAATTGAACTAAGTAATTAGATACGATAATCGTTGCTGCCATAGATAATGACAAACATAGCAGAGCTAAATTCATAATTTAGATTTTATGCTGATTTAGAGAATATTAATTTTTTTAATTTTTTTACTCTTGGCGATAAATGATTGTTCTTGGCAGATTTTAAAAACTTGTCTAATCCACCCTTAAAATCTACTGTTCTTACAGCATTCGTAGTAACATTTAATCGGATATTTTTATTTAATAAATCACTTTTAAAGTTGATCTTTTTCAAATTTGGCAGAAACCTTCTTTTAGTTTTATTGTTCGCGTGGCTGACTTTATGCCCTTTTAGCGGTAAAATTCCAGTAAGTTCACATTTTTTTGTCATGGAAATAGCATATAGAACTACTTTTTGAAATAATCAAGGTTTATCTCTTTAATTGACAATAAAAAAACGAGGTATTATGTACCGTTATGGAATTTTTTTTACCAATAGCAGAAGTTAAAATTAATATCTTAATGGTATTAGTTGCCAGTTTCTTTGTGGGTTTTCTCTCAGGACTGTTTGGTATTGGTGGTGGATTCTTAATGACTCCACTTTTAATTTTCTTTGGTATTCCACCAGTATATGCAGTGGCTAACGAGGCTAATAATATACTTGGCAGTTCTATTTCAGGATCTCTTACACATTGGTTTAGAAAAACACTAGATTACAAAATAGGTCTGTTCATTGTCCTGGGCGGTTTTTTAGGAATTATAATCGGAATTTTAATTTTTGAACAATTAAGTCAATTAGGAAAAATAAATACTGTTATTTCACTCCTCTATGTTTATTTGTTGCTTATAATCGGTTCTGCAATGTTTACTCAGGGTGCTACTGAAATCAATAACAGTAAAAGACAAGTAATGATTAAAAGGAAATTGCATTTACACTTTTGGATACATGGTCTACCGTTCAGAACCAGATTTCATAAATCTCAACTTTATGCGAGCGCCTTATCGCCAATTATTTTAGGACTTTTTACAGGAGTTATTTCTGCAATTATGGGTGTTGGAGGAGCCTTTATCATGGTGCCAGTGATGATTTACATTTTAGGCATGCCAACTAAATTGGTTCCGGGCACATCGTTATTCGTAACAGTTTTTATCACGGCTGCTGTTGTGATTGCTCACGCAGTAAAATTTCAATCTATTGATATAACTCTTGTTTTAATTCTTATCACGGGTTCTATTTTTGGAATACATCTTGGTCATAAAGCATCGACAAAATTAAATACATCAGAATATAAAACGCTTTTGGCTATCTTGCTATTAACTGTCGGTATTCTTATGGGTGTACAAACTTTTGTTATGGACTTTACAAGTATTGAAAGTATTTTAGATAATCAAGTACAGATTAACAAGTTAGGTGAGATAGTTTTAAGTCTCTTTAATAAATCTAATTTCCTTTATGTTTGCGCCTCAATTTTATCAGTAATTATAATTGGAATATTATTTTCAGCACTAAGAGAGTACGTTCATAATTTAAGAGCTGGAAAAACTAAGAATTAATTCCAATTGCTTTAGAAATATTGTCAATTTTTTCTTTTCTTAGTATTTGTATCAATTCTTCTTTTATTTTTTTAACAATATTAGGCCCTTGGTAAACCATACTAGTGTATAGTTGAACTAAACTTGCGCCATATGAAATTTTTTCAAAAGCGGACTCTCCAGAGTCGATGCCGCCTACCCCAATAATTTTAAACTTGCCCTTAGATAATTTATAAAAATCTCTAATCATTTTCGATGAGATATCTCTCAATGGCAATCCAGATAATCCTCCTTTTTCAATTTTATTTTTGCTCATTAGCTGTGTACGGTTTTGATCAGTCGTATTGGTAAGAATTACCACTTCAATTTTATTATCTAAAAGAACTTTGAGAATTTTATCATATGAACTTTCTTCTGTATCTGGTGATAATTTAATTGCTAAGGGCACTTGTTTGTTTAATTTAATTTTTTTAATTTGCACAATCAGTTCTTGAAGTAGTTCTTGATTGTGAAAATCTCTTAAATTTTCTGTATTTGGTGATGAAATATTAATAGTTATATAATTCGCTAGATCGTAAAATGAAGTATAGCACTTTAAAAAATCAGTTATTTTATCTTTAGTATTTTTATTGGGACCAATATTTATACCAAGAACATTATTAGGAGGATTTTTTTTTATCCGTTGCTTGATAGTATCCATTCCTTGATTGTTAAAACCTAAGCGATTTATTAAAGCTTTATCTTCTTCTAACCTAAAAATTCTTGGTTTTGGATTACCTAGTTGTATTTGTGGTGTGATCGTCCCAACTTCTACAAAACCAAAACCAAATTTGAAAAGAGAATTATAAACTTCAGCATTTTTATCGAAGCCCGCTGCTAAACCAATTGGGTTGCTAAATTGTTGACCAAAGACATTGTTTTGAAGCATTTCTTCATCCTGAACACTAAAAAAATACTCAGGAACAAAATTAAATTTTAATGATTGGATTGCCAAATCATGTGCTACTTCCGGGTCAAGATTGAAAATAAAAGGTTTTATAAATGAATACATTTATTTTTATTTATTTAATTTTTTGATTTATTAATTCCACCGTTTCTTTAACTCCAAAAAAACTTACAAAGTAGCCCATTCGTGGTCCATCAGTTTCACCAAAAACTACTTCATAAATTAGTTTAAACCAGTCTCTGAGGTTTTCTTTATATCCAGACTCTTTTCCAACAGAATATATTTGTGTTTGAATATCCTCAGGTTCTGTATTTTGGCTAATTTTACTTAACTGGTTTACTAAATTTTGCAGGGCAGTCTTTTCTTTTTCATTAGGTTTTTTAAAATTCTTTTTAGGTTCAACTTTATCTTTGAAATAGTTAATTGCAAATTGAGTTAAGCCATCTAAAATTTTATAATTTTCAGGCTTAATATCAGGATGAAATCTATTGATAAATTTCCAAAGAATATCTCTGCTGTCAGCTTGGCTGGAACCAACGATATTAAGCAACATAGAAAATGGCATTACTACTTTTTCTTTTGGCGGTTGACCATTATGAATATGCCAAACAGGATTTAATAGTTGCTGTTCTAAATTCTGTGCAGAAAATTTTTCAATAAAAGTTAAATATTCATCTACGGTTTTTGGGACCACTTCAGCATATAATTTTTTAGCTCTTTTTGGATTTTGATACATATAAAGAGTTAAACTTTCAGGTGAGGCGTATCTTAACCATTGTTCAATCGTCACACCATTTCCTTTTGACTTAGAAATTTTTTCACCATTTTCATCTAAAAATAACTCATAAGCAAAACCACTTGGTGGTTTTTTTCCTAATATTTTACATATCTTTGAAGAAATAATTGCACTCTCTGTTAAATCTTTACCGTACATTTCAAAATCCACATCAAAAGTAAACCATCGCATTGCCCAATCAACTTTCCATTGCAACTTGCATGCACCATCTAAAATATTTGTCTCAAGTTTATTACCGTTATTATCAAAAATAATTCTGTTTTTATTTTTGATTATTTCAACCGGTTTAATTTCTAAGACTTTTCCTGTTTCAGGACAAATAGGTAAAAAAGGACAGTATGTTTTCCTTCTTTCAGCTCTCAAAGTAGGTAAAATAATTTCCATAATTTGTTCATATTTTTCTAAAACTCTTGTTAACGAATTATTAAACTTGCCAGTTTGATAGTGTGCTGTAGAACTTTTAAAATTATATTTAAATTTAAATTTGTCTAAGAAACTTTTTAACATTTCATTATTATGTTCACCAAAACTTGAAAACTTATTAAATGGATCTGGAATTTTAGTTAGGGGTTTGCCCAGATTTGCATCTAAAATATTTGAATTAGGTATATTTTCAGGGACCTTTCTTAAACCATCCATATCATCGGAAAAAGTTATAAGATCGCAATCAATTGCATTAAAACTTTTTATCGCATTAATCATCATGGTTGTTCTAGCAACTTCTCCGAAAGTGCCAATGTGCGGTAACCCACTAGGTCCATAACCTTTTTGAAAAATTATTTTATTTTTTTTTTTAATGAGGTCTGCTCTTTCTTTAAGCAGTTTTCTCCCTTCAACAAAAGGCCATGCTGAAGTTTTTTGAATTATGTTATTATCAATCATAAATAACTGCTATTAAATTAATATTATAAAATACACCCTTTTTCTATATAAGATAACTTGTTGAAATTGATTATTTAATTAATAATGTTGACTCATGACATCCTATAAAACAATTTTTTTTATTTTAGGTATTCTTATTACAATTTTAGGGTTTTCTATGCTTATTCCCTACTCGCTGCAAATTATTCTTAATGAGTCCAATCATAGTTTTTTGACTTCATCTGTAATAACGATTGTTGCTGGAATATTAATGATTCTGACAAATATAGATGAAGACCATAAATTAAATTTACAACAGACTTTTTTGTTATCTACCTTATCTTGGTTAATGATTGCAGTTTTTGGTTCCTTACCATTTATTTTTTCTAATTTAGGATTTAGTTTTACTCATTCATTTTTTGAGAGTATGTCTGGTATTACAACAACGGGTTCAACCGTTATTTCGGATTTAGATAACACTGACAAAAGCATCTTACTTTGGAGAGCTATTTTACAATGGTTGGGTGGAATAGGAATAATCGTTATGGCTATTACGATTCTTCCTCTGCTTAAAGTTGGTGGGATGCAATTTTTCAAAATGGATAACACACATAGTGCAGAAAAAATTTTACCCAGAACTATCCATATTGCATCTTCAATAATTACAATTTACCTAATTTTAACAATTGCTTGTGGCCTTTTATATTGGTTTTTTGGCATGAGTATATTTGATAGCATAGCTCATTCATTCACTACTATAGCAACAGGAGGTTTTTCAACACACAATCAATCAATTGGTTTTTTTGAAAGTTCTCAAATAGAAATAGTTGCAACAATTTTTATCCTATTGGGTAGTCTACCATTCATTGCTTATTTAAAATTTTTGAAAGGAGATAGAAAAATTTTCTTAAATGACGTGCAAATAAAAGGTTTGTTCTTTTTACTTTTTTTATCTATTTCAATTATGTTTATATATCTGCTGGTTCAATCAACTGAAATATCAATCATTAACAAGCTAAGAGTAGCATCTTTTAATGTTGTATCCATTTTATCAGGTACAGGTTATGTGACTGATGATTTTAGTGTTTGGGGTAAATTTCCATTAATCTTTTTTCTAATTCTTATGTTCATTGGGGGCTGTGCTGGTTCAACTACATGCGGTTTAAAGATTTTTAGAATTCAACTTCTATTAATTTATATTAAAAACAATATCTTAAAATATGCTTATCCGAACAGAGTTATGTTAGTTAAATATAATAATCAAACTATCACCGATAATTTTTTAACTTCTGTTGTTACATTTATCTTTGCCTTTATTTTCTTATTTATTTTTATCAGTACTTTGCTTTCTGTTATTGGCTTAGATTTTGTTACAGCAATTTCAGGTGCTGCAACCTCTATTTCAAATGTTGGACCAGGTTTAGGGGATTTGATAGGTCCTGATGGAAATTTTTCAAATCTTCCCGACGCTGCATTATGGATTATCTCTGCTGGTATGTTGCTTGGACGGTTAGAGCTTTTTGCAGTTTTAATTTTATTATTTCCATCTTTTTGGAGAGGTTAATTAATGAATAAAAGTTTATTAAAATTTTATTTTGAAAAAAGAATGGCTAGAATTTTTTTATTGGGTGCCATGAGTGGCTTTCCTTGGGTGTTGATTGGAAGTGCGTTAAGTCTTTGGTTAAAAGAGAATGATCTGAGCAGAAGCACCATTGGCTGGGCGGGATTAATTTTTGCAGTATATTCAATTAATTTTCTTTGGGCTCCTTTGATTGATAGATTAAGAATTCCTTTTTTAACGGAAAAAATTGGCCATAGAAAATCGTGGATTTTGCTCATGCAGTTTTCAATTTTTATTTCGTTAGTGGCTTGGAGTTTTCTTGATCCAAAGGAAAGTTTATTTGGGATTATTGCTTTTGGTCTTATTATTGCAATTTCTTCAGCTACCCAAGACATCACTATTGATGCTTTAAGGATCGAGCAAATTAAAAAAGAAGAAGGGCGGGCAATGGCTGCTGGAGCTGCGATTGCAGTTGTTGGTTGGTGGACCGGTTATAAAATTGGTGGAGTCATTTCTCTTTTTGCAGCTGAATTTTTTCAAAGATTAGGGTATCAAAATTATTGGCAACTTTCATTTTTAGTGCTGATTTTAATCATTCTGATTACTTCTATTTGTTTGCTGCTAATACCTGAAGAAAATAGTAGTGCTCGAGCTCTGAATCAGTCAGCGGAGGATAAGAAAATATTAAACATAATTGGAGATAAAACTAAATTACAACAAATTATTGCCTGGCTGACAGGTACCGTTATAAATCCGCTCGCTAGTTTTTTTAAAAATAATACCTTGCCTATAGCGATTGGTTTAATCTCATTTATATTCCTCTTCAAAATTGGAGAAGCGTTTTTAGGCAGAATGTCCGTTATTTTTTATAAAGAAATAGGCTTTTCAAAAACAGACATTGCTATTTATTCAAAAGGTTTGGGTTGGTTGACTACTATTAGTTTTACTTTAATCGGCGGGGTTTTTGCTATTAGATTTGGTTTACTTAAAGCGTTGTTTTTATCTGGGATCACTATGGCATTAACAAATTTAATGTTTACTGCATTAGCTTGGGTTGGTGCTTCAAAATTATTATTTGCCTCTGCTGTGTTGCTCGATGATTTAGCAGCATCCTTTGCTACAGTTTCTTTTGTTGCATTTATTTCTATCCTAGTTGATAGAAATTATACTGCTACACAGTATGCCCTTTTAGCTTCTATTGGTACTGCTGGTAGAACTCTGTTTGCAGCCTCTTCAGGAGCTATGGTTGATTATTTAAATGGCAATTGGGGTTTGTTCTTTATTATTACCGCTTTAATGGTCATACCTTCTTTGGTCATATTATTTTCGATTAGAAATAAATTACATTTAAATGAGTAAATTTTTTACCAACCATTATCCAATTATTAATCTTTATAAAAAAAAATCTGCTAAATCAGAAGTGGTGACGCAGATGATTTTTGGAGAAAGTTTTAAGGTATTAGACAAAACTAATAAATGGTTAAAAATTAAAATCAAAGAGGATAATTATAAAGGCTTTATCAAGCAAAAAAATTTTAAAAAGTTTACTAAAGCGACACACAAAATTGATAAACTAAAAGCACCATTTTATTTAAAAAATAAAAAAAAAGGTTATCTTACTTTTGGATCAAAAATTAAAGTTGATAAAAAGGTTGGTAATTACTTTAGTTTTGGAAAACATAAAATAAAGGCAAGTTATCTAAAGTCTATTAAATTTAAACAAAAAGACTATTTTTCTAAAATTAAGATTTTTAGAGGTGTCAAATATAAATGGGGTGGAAAGTCATACAAGGGCATTGATTGCTCGGCATTAATTCAAGTTTGTTTGAATTTCAACAATAAGTATTGTCCAAGAGATGCCAAAGACCAAGTAAAATATTTTAAAAAAAATATAAAATTAAAAAATATCAAAAAAAATAATGTTATTTATTGGAAAGGACATGTCGCAGTCGCACTTTCGAAAAATAAATTGATTCATGCTTATGGACCAATGAAAAAAACTGTCGTGATGAATACAAACCAAACGATAAAGCAAATTTACAAAACTGCTAATTTAAAAGTTATTGGAATTAAACAAATATAACTTACGGCGGAGTCCAATTAATCACAATAAGTGTAAAGCGTTGAGTCTTCCAATAATTTTGCAACATCTGAGGTACCAAACCAACTACTTTGAACTTTTACATTATTTGCCTCTAAGAAATTTTTTACAGAACTTGTTTTAATACCAAAGTTTTGCCCTTCGGAGATACTTTTCTTCATACCCATAACTGATACAGCTACCAGTTCTCCTGTTTCCTCATCAACAATTGGTCCTCCACTATTTCCTGGATTTAATGCAGCATCAACTTGAACAAGTGTAGAGTCGTCTCCGGGTCCTTTTAGAGAACTAACTATGCCAGAAGTAAATTTTAAATCATCGCTGATATATTCACCAAAAGGATATCCTGATGCGATAATTCTTTGTAATTTTTTAGGCTGGTCATTCGAAAATGATATGTACTTTGTATTTCTTAGGTCTGCTTTTAGAAGAGCAAGATCTAGTACACCATCTTTAGCAATAACTTTAGCGTTAACATCTTTATCTTTATATTTTATTTTAGGTGTTGATCTACAATTTTGAACTACATGATAATTTGTTATGATATGTCCTTTGTTTGTAACAAAGAAAGCTGATCCAGAAGAACCAATTGAATTTGAGGTTGAAGATGAATCAGTTTTTTTTTGACTTGAATTTGAAGGTTTTTTTGCAACTTCTTTTTTTGCTTTAGGCTTAATAGTCTCCATGGCTGAATTTAAAGAATAGTGCCAGGATTCTAATGTTCCGTTTCCGTAATTACATGCAAAGATACCACAACTCTGGGGAACACTTACATTATTAAAAACATAAAAAATATTTCGAGAATACCCCCATAATATCTCTTTTTTTTCCTCAGGATAATACTGTTCTCCGCCGTCAGTTATAAAAGGATCATCACCAGGATAAGTAGAGTACAACACACTTCTCACACTAGATTTACTCATGCCTTTATAAATCTGCCCACTATTGACTATCGAACTTCCTGTCGCACAACCATATAAAAAAAATAAAATGATTATAGATGTAACTTTTTTCACTTTTATAATTTAAACGATTTTAATTTAAAAAAAAGGTTAAAAATTATAAATAAAATGGCGGAGAGAGTGGGATTCGAACCCACGATAGAGTTGCCCCTATACACGCTCTCCAAGCGTGCGCCTTAAACCACTCGGCCATCTCTCCTTAATTTTCATTTAATATTTTAGCAAAATTATCTATGAATTGTTTTCTTGATACCAAAGTTTGGTTCTCGATTTCAGATTGAATAGTTTGATAATTATCTAAAATATAACTTATCGTTTGCTTCAAAGAGATTAAATCTCGTTCAGAAACAAAAACCCCTTTTTTATCTTCAACGATATGAGCTATTTCTTTAAAAACAATTGTTGGTCTTAATCTCGCTAAAGCTTCGAGCACAACCATAGGATAACCTTCAGTAAAAGATGGGAGTATAAAGATGTTATGATTATCATAGAACTGGATTAACTTTTGTTCATCAAGCTCAATCTTTGATACCTCAATATTTGATTGACTAATTCGAGATTTGGACTCGTCATTGCCCACAATTTGTAATTTGAGATCGAGGTCTTTGCTGATTATTTTAGCTAAACTAAAAATTCCTTTTTCTTTTCTGATACGACCTACATAGAGCAACTTAGGTTTGCTAGGTTTGATTTTTTTCCTATTCACCAGCCAGGTTTGGGTAAGTTGTGATGGTTGAATAATTTTACCTAATTTACCTCTCAAAATTCTTTTTGAAACAGCAATCAAATTAGTATTAAAAATACTCAAGTAAAATATAACTCCATAAATTGCTGGTCCTACAAATCCTAGTATGGCTTTATATTCCTCAAAACCATTACTTCTTAAGTACAAATATTTACTTTTGCCAAAAAAGAGTAACAGAATTGACGCTAAGAAAGTGTAAGGACTTAAAGATATAATTAAATACTTATTATTTTTTTCAGCAAAAGTATGTTTTATTGCTGATAAAAAATTCAAAATATTAGAAAAAATTTTAATTTCTAAAAGTTCATTATTCAATTTAAAAAATTGAGAATAACCTGATTGTCTGGCAATTAATTTAACTTTAAAAAATTTAGAAAGACCTTCAGGTAGAGTTTTTAGATCTTTGTTGTTGCAAAAATAATTATTATCAGTTTGGCTAAACTTTTCATTTGAAATAATTATTAAGTTTTGCATTATGTTTCTTTATTAATTTTGAGTACACCTATGAAAGCTTCTTGGGGTATTTCAACCCTGCCAAATTGCTTAGCTCTTGCTTTACCTTTTTTTTGTTTTTCTAATAATTTTCTTTTCCGGTCTAAAGCGCCTCCCCCGTGGATTTTAGTTAAAACATCCTTTCGGTAACCTTTAATACTTTCACGGGCAATAATTTTACCACCAATCGCAGCTTGTACTGGGATCATAAAATTATGCCTTGGAATTAAGTCTTTAAGTTTTTCACAAACTAGTCTTCCTTGTTTTTGGGCAAATTCTTTATGAATGATCATTGATAATGCATCAACAGGTTCTGCATTAACAAGTATCGATAATTTCACTAAATCAGATTCTTTATAACCGATAATTTCATAATCAAAACTTGCATAACCACTGGTGAGAGATTTAAGTCTGTCATAAAAATCAAATACGACTTCATTTAATGGCAATTCATAAACAACCACTGCTCTTTGACCTGAATAACTTAAATTTACTTGCACTCCTCTTTTATCTTGGCAAAGTTTTATTATGGAACCTAAATACTCATCAGGTGTTATAATTGTCGCCTTGATCCACGGTTCCTCAATTTTTTTAATTTGACTGGGATCAGGCATATTGCTTGGATTTTGTAAATCAATAACTTCATCCTCATGATTTTTATAAACTTTATAAACAACACCAGGTGTGGTCGTGATTAAACTAACATCAAATTCCCTTTCTAATCGTTCAGTAATAATTTCTAAATGTAATAAACCTAAAAAACCACATCGAAACCCTAAACCTAATGCACTAGAGGACTCGGGCTCATAAGAGAAACTTGAGTCGTTGAGTTGCAACTTAGCTAAACCATCTTTTAATTTTTCATACTCAGAACTATCAACGGGAAAGAGTCCACAAAATACTACGGGCTTACTTGGTTTAAATCCTGGTAAAGGTTGGGTTAACGGTTTAGCCGCATCACAAATTGTATCCCCTACTTTAGTTTCTGATAAAGATTTAATTCCTGTAATTATGAAGCCTATTTCACCGGGATTTAACTGCTCAGAATCTTTAGGCTTAGGAGTAAAAACACCAGCTTTTTCAACAAAATATTCTTGATTATTAGACATAAACTTTATTTTCATTTTTGATTTTAATACTCCATCAATGACACGAACGAGGATTACTACTCCGAGATAACTGTCATACCAACTATCAACCAATAATGCTTTGAGAACCTCATTAGATGAGGATTTGGGTGGTGGTAAAATTTTTATAATTTTTTCTAAAATATCATCTATGCCTTCGCCCGTTTTTCCTGAACAATTGACAGCTTCACTCGTATCAATACCTATGACATCTTCGATTTCTTTTTTTGTTTTTTCGAGATTGGAAGCGGGAAGATCTATTTTATTTAAAATTGGAATTATCTCATGATTAATGTCAAGCGCCTGGTAAACATTAGCTAGAGTTTGCGCCTCTACACCTTGAGTGGTATCAACAATCAATAAAGATCCCTCACAGGCATACAGTGATCGACTGACCTCATAACTAAAGTCAACATGCCCAGGAGTATCTATGATATTTAAAATATAATCTTCTCCATTTTTTGCTTTATAGTTTAATTTAACGGTTTGAGCTTTAATGGTTATCCCTCTCTCTCTTTCTATATCCATGG
>Ga0255754_10000271_pt1 | contig 40767 bp, 59 predicted proteins | sample 101ome_22_FD_179954 | JGI IMG/M metagenome (GOLD analysis project Ga0255754, IMG submission 179954) | Coastal salt marsh microbial communities from the Groves Creek Marsh, Skidaway Island, Georgia - 101412BT metaG (version 2) | ecosystem: Environmental > Aquatic > Marine > Intertidal zone >... | reverse complement strand
AAAAAAGTTTTTTTAGAAAATTTATATCCTTTAAAAATTTTATTGAAAATATCTTCACCATGTCTAAACCAACCGAAACCACGAACGAACGCGTACCGCGTGATATCGTATGCCTCGGTACCAATGTACTGAAGCGTGGGGAAGCGTCGGGGTGGTGGTCACGGAAGCGTCGGGAAGCGTCGGGGGGTGGGGTTAGGTGTTAAAAGATACATGTATTGCTAGTCACAAAACAAAAAACAACAGTCCGCATTACCACCTTTTATTGATGTAGGAAGACTAACTCCATGCTCAAAAGGACATACATTACCCCCATTTGTAGCGGGTGTAGTATGTCTATATTCTCGTTCTATGTAAATGTAAGGAGTACTAAGAAAGCATCCATCTCGTCTACTAATCTCAACTATTTCACCGACACAATGGTTGCATGTCTGCGTTTGAGTCTCTGAAGTAGCTGTACCAGCTGGGCAATTCACTGGTGTTCTGGTACGAATTCTAGAACGTGTACTACCATCACAATCACCCCAAGCACCCCAGCCACTCCAAGTGCCCTCATAACAACAATTTTCACTTTTTGTTCTAGTTTCATCACTGTTAATCACGCTTCTCTGATACCACTGTTTACCGTCGGTTCCGCACCCACCACTTTTTACCCATGGGCCGATGTATGGACAATCTACTTCACGCGTTTTAACGCTACTGAGACAATTTCCCGCCGTAGTTTGTTCTTGTTTCTTTTTACCCGTAGAATCGCACTCCGTAACATCTGTCCAATCACCCTTTTGATAACAACACGCCAGAGTCTTTCTCTTTGCACTCTCTGGACACCCACCAACCTTATTTTCAGTGTAACTCTGTATGTATTCTCTGGTACCATCGGGTCTACACTCCATGTTAGGATCTGGTGCCCAATCACCACCTTCTATGCAACACTCCGTCGGACGCCCCGAGTTTATACGGTCTTTTTCTCCGTGAGTTGCATCACATGCTCTACCACCAAATTGTGCTTCTTTTGTTATGGTGAAAATTGACTCTTTATATGGTTGAACACCACATGGTTCATCTGATTTAGGATCACTCCAGGCAGACCAAGACCCTTCGCAGTCTACTGGACACGGATCCCCTTGACACGCTTCCCACTTTACAAGCTCTGGGCACTCTGTTGGGTTTGTAGCCACATTATAAAACATCTTCACACCTGTTTCGCCACAGTTTACTTTTCTAGTACTACTCTCACTCACAACACATCCTAGACCTACATTTTCAACCCACCCCGTATAACTGTTACACTTTGGTGGCTCCAGTTCTGGACAGGGAACATTACAATACCCTCCCTTTGTAAATGCACAAGAACCACTACCAACAGCTGGTACGTAATCTGGTGCATCTGTATCCAGTTCTAAATCTGTGATACCGTCTCCACACTTACCCTCTGTACCATCCAAAACAATCTCAGTCATGTTACCAGCCGTGTCGTACTCCTTTCTCACACACCGACCGGTATCTTTCCAAGTATCTCCTTCACAAGGCTTTGGACATTCAACTTCACAGTCTCTCTCCTGTGGTTCACATTTGCCATCACCCGTGGCGAATTTGAAATCTGAATGGGTTGGATCTAATATCCAAATCTCTTTACCCGGGCCACAACTACCCTCAGATCCATCCATTGGAGAACCATTCAAAGAACACGACTGCTGTTTTATCCACTGGGTCCCTTCGCAGTCCTTGGACTCAACAGGTATCACATCCTCTGGAAATGTAAATTCACCCTTATCTATGGCCTCTCGGGTCACCGCGTCTAAAGCCACTTCAAACTTTGTATCGTCTTCAATGTCTTTCATTAATTGACTCGCGAAATAGGTCATTCCGATTAATATAATTAGAATGGGGAATAGCTTCCACATATCCTATTTATATTAATGTATATTTTTAATTATTATATATTTTTAACATCTATTACTATATATATAATCACCTCTCTTGACCTCACCATCTTTCTTGTAACACGACGATCCCCCATTTGTGGCTTGCTTGGATATAACGTACTTCCTCCGCCGGTATACCGGTGTATAGCCGTTGTCACAAGAAGACGACTCAACTATCCCATCATCAACCCACGAACCCACGCAGTGGTTACAGTCTTGTGTCATAGTCTCACTTTTAACTACATCTGCGGGACAGTTTACAGTTGTTTTAGTTCGCGTACCCGTTCTTTGGGATCCATTACAGTAACTCCATCTCCAACCACTCCAATCACTCTGATAACAACAATCTTCTATTATTGTATTAGGTTCATTACTATTTACAGTAACCCTATAAAGTATTTGTTTACCCTCACTCGTACATTCTCCAATCTTCGTAAATGGACCAACGTATTCACACGTTTGCTCTCTTCTTTTAACACTATCAGCACAGTTTACAGTCGTTTGTTGTTGTGTTTTGAAACCAGTCGGTTTGCACTCCGTAACATCTGTCCAATCACCCTTTTGATAACAACACGCCAGAGCCTTTCTCTTTGCACTCTCTGGACACCCACCAACCTTGTTTTCAGTGTAACTCTGTATGTATTCTCTAGTACCGTCTGGTCTACATTCCATGTTAGGATCGGGTGCCCAATCACCTCCTTCCACACAACACGGAAGAACTTCACCCGAATTTAACTTATCACTAAACATGTGTGGATAATCACACTCTTTTCCACCGTGTTCAGCCGCCTTAGTTATAGTAAAAGTACGCTCTATGTATGGTTGAACACCACACGGTTCATCCGATTTAGGATCACTCCAAGCAGACCAAGATCCTTCGCAGTCTACTGGACACGGATCCCCTTGACACGCTTCCCACTTTACAAGCTCTGGGCACTCTGTTGGGTTTGTAGCCACATTATAAAACATCTTCACACCTGTTTCGCCACAGTTTACTTTTCTCGTACTACTCTCACTCACAACACATCCTAGACCTACATTTTCAACCCACCCCGTATAACTGTTACACACTGGCGGCTCCGGTTCTGGACAGGGGACATTACAATACCCTCCCTTTGTAAATGCACAAGAACCACTACCAACAGCTGGTACGTAATCTGGTGCATCTGTGTCTAGTTCTAAATCTGTGATACCGTCTCCACACTTACCCTCTGTACCATCCAAAACAATCTCAGTCATGTTACCAGCCGTGTCGTACTCCTTTCTCACACACCGACCGGTATCTTTCCAAGTATCTCCTTCACAAGGCTTTGGACACTCAACGCTACAGTCTCTCTCCTGTGGTTCACATTTGCCATCACCCGTGGCGGGTTTGAAATCCGAGTGGTCTGGATCTAATATCCAAATCTCTTTACCCGGGCCACAGCTACCTTCAGATCCATCCATGGGAGAACCATTCAAAGAACACGACTGCTGTTTTATCCACTGGGTCCCTTCGCAGTCCTTGGACTCAACAGGTATCACCTCTTCTGGAAATGTAAATTCACCCTTATCTACGGCCTCTTGGGTCGCCGCGTCTAAAGCCACTTCAAACTTTGTATCGTCTTTAATGTCTTTCATTAATTGACTCGCGAAATAGGTCATTCCGATTAATATAATTAGAATGGGGAATAGCTTCCACATATCCTATTTATATTAATGTATATTTTTTACATGATGGGATCACCTCTATAATTTATAATCGATACTTCGTAATATCGTCAGAACATTTACCTGCCTAACATTCATCTCCGTGTTTACCGCTACCAATGAGGGTTTGCCAATTACCTTTTGTCCCATTTGATGGACATGAATTGTCTCCACCATTTGAGGCATTCTTAGTCCGTACATACTTATCATATGTATGTTTACTATATTGTGGAATTCCCCAACGCGTACCTCCGTACTTCCAACATTTAATATCCTTCTCCCAATACCCCGCGCAATGATTGCAGTTTTGTGATCCAGTCTCAGACGTAGGCGTACCGGATGGACAATTCACGACCGTTCTAGTGCGAGTTTTGTATCTCTTAGAACCATTACACGCACCCCAGCCACTCCAGCTACCCCAAGCCGATTTATAACAACAATTTTCACTTTTTGTTCTAGGCTCGGAGCTGTTAATCACAGTTCTCTGGTACCACTGTTTACCATCAGCTCCACACCCACCACTCTTTACCCACGGACCCAAATATTCACATTCATACTCTCTCTTACCAATGCTATCTTGACATCCAGCTGTAGTCTGTTGTTGCGTTATGAACCCGGTTGATTTACACACCGCACCTGGTGATGGACTCCAATCACCCTTTTGATAACAACACGCAAGAGTCTTTCTCTTTGCACTCTCTGGACATCCACCAACCTTATTTTCAGTGTAAGTCTGTATGTATTCTCTTGTACCGTCTGGTCTACACTCCATGTTAGGATCCGGTGCCCAATCACCGCCTTCTATGCAACACTCCTTTGGAAGTCCGGAGTTTATACGCTGTACGTCGTTGTGAGACGTTTCGCACGCCCTGCCACCAAATTGTGCTTCTTTTGTTATGGTGAAAATTGTCTCTTTATATGGTTGAACACCACACGGTTCATCCGATTTAGGATCACTCCAAGCAGACCAAGATCCTTCGCAGTCTACTGGACACGGATCCCCTTGACACGCTTCCCACTTTACAAGCTCTGGGCACTCTGTTGGGTTTGTAGCCACATTATAAAACATCTTCACACCTGTTTCGCCACAGTTTACTTTTCTCGTACTACTCTCACTCACAACACATCCCAGACCCACATTTTCAACCCACCCCGTATAACTGTTACACTTTGGCGGCTCCGGTTCTGGACAGGGAACGTTACAGTATCCACCCTTTGTAAATGTGCATGACCCACTACCAACAGCTGGCACGTAATCTGGTGCATCTGTGTCTAGTTCTAAATCTGTGATGCCCTCTCCACACTTACCCTCTGTGCCATCCAAAACAATCTCTGTCATGTTACCAGCCGTGTCGTACTCTTTTCTCACACACCGACCGGTATCTTTCCAAGTATCCCCTTCACAAGGTTTTGGACACTCAACGCTACAGTCTCTCTCCTGCGGTTCACATTTGCCATCACCCGTAGCCGGTTTAAAATCCGAGTGGTCTGGATCTAATATCCAAATCTCTTTACCTGGACCACAGCTGCCTTCAGATCCATCCATGGGAGAACCATTCAAAGAACACGACTGCTGTTTTATCCACTGGGTCCCTTCGCAGTCCTTGGACTCAACAGGTATCACATCCTCTGAAAATTTAAACTCGCCTCTATCGATAGCCTCTTGGGTCGCCGCGTCTAAAGCCACTTCAAACTTTGTATCGTCTTCAATGTCTTTAATTAATTGACTCGCGAAATAGGTCATTCCGATTAATATAATTAGAATGGGGAATAGCTTCCACATATCCTATTTATATTAATGTATATTTTATCTCATAAGGAAAAGTACGATCAGTATAAATAAACCAATCGCGGCATACATGATGATATTATTCTTTTGTTGTTCAGCTTCTCTCTGTTTAGCAGCCTCTTCTATTTCTAACTTTTTGAGTGTAATATTATCTTTGTGTTCTTCTTTCAATCTGGCTATATCTTCTACTTCATCCTCAGCAAAATCGAGTTCCCAAGGATCAACCCCCATCCAATTTTCGTTTATTTTACATTCACTATCAACACTTGTACCCAATGCTGTATCTATCTCGGTGTTTTGAACACACATGTTCAAATTAAAAGCACACGGTGTAAATTCTTTAAGTTCATCCAAAACAGGTGGTTTATATTTATCTTCACCTGCACACACCTGATTAGTACAATACAATCGTTGCATCAACTGTCCATAGGCGACCGTTCTTTGCATGTTATTTTCCGTGTTTGGTATTGTATCCATAACACTATTGACATATTCGAGGGATTCTTTGCACCCGGGTATGTCTGGTTCTGTTTCGCAATCTCGTTCAATTACATTATAACAAGAACATCGTGCATCCAGTTTATTTTCATCGACAGCACAAAATGCTTCATCGACTGCTGTAGACATCCTATGATTACTTAATATTTAAAATCAGAATGACTAAAAGTATACTAACCCCTACACCCACCATTAACAATTGTGTCTGCTTTCTGACCTTTTCTTCTTGGGCTTCACCAATTCTCTGTATTCTTTCAACTTCCGCATCTACACCAGCTAAGCGCATGGCTTCTGCATCAGCGTAAGCTTGTCTATCCTGAGCTCGTAACTCAAGTTTCAATTCTTTATTTCTCGCAGCCACTACAGAAGAATTTTCAGCCGTTCTTAAACCGAGTATAGCCTGAATACTTGGATCCATGGCATACACAGAATCCAAGTCATGGAATCCAACCTCCGTGATTGTACAATCTCTAAAAAAGCTCGTATCTATAGCAGAATCTGCTTTTACATCGGATGCACAAACGTTAGTTTTCCACGTGCATTTTCCGACATTTATTAAATCATTATATTCAGTCGGTTTAAATTTATCTTCCCCACACGCATTTACCCATTCACAGTGGAAACGATCGGGTGCTTCAATCTCTATCAACCTTCTAGCGTTATCAAATTCAGATCTATCTGGTATGACTTCTAACAATCGATTCATCCACTCGTTACCCTCTTTACACCCGGGTATGTCTGGGTTTTCAGTACATTTACCTTTCACCACATTATAACATGAACACCCAGGGTCATTTGGGTTCGCTTCACAGCCAGCGGCGTCTATGGACATCTTATATTTACCACACATTTTTTTGAACATTAAACATAAATGAGGAGAGTATTGATACCGTGTATCATAGGTTTCACACTGGGGTGGTATGTACCAGACGTACACAGTAAAGCTACCAAGACCAAACACATAGACTTACCAAATTGGCCTGTGTGAAATATTTTGTGTGTATATTTCAAGATGTCTCTCATAAAGAAGGCCATACGCGGTGAAGTACCCGTCTATTTCGTGTTAGCACACGGCAAAGACTATTCACCAACTAAACAGAGAACAAAGAGTGTTCCAAAAAACAAAATGCTCATTTTGCCTGTAGAATTGGGCGACCAGTTAACATATCAGGGCGCTGAAGCGCTCGCCAAAAAACTCGCGACGAGGCAGAGCCTCAACACACTTCTTTCAAACTTACCCAAAAAGTTTACGGTCGTCGAAGAAAACAAACAGTACCCCGATACGTTGTTACAATTCCACGACCCATATTATTGGACGGGTATATACGAATTACCAGAATTAAGATTTAAAAATGGATTGGGTAAACAGTATCACACACAAAAGAACGTAAACATGATGGATGTAAACAAAATATACACACCTCCTAAAAAGAACGTATCCACATTTCTTAGCGAAGAACCAAACAAGGAAGCCATATACATAATAGCTTCGTGTAGAGGTGTGAAAGGTGTACCTGCAAACGAAATTTACTCGACCAAAACGACAGAGGCAAAACGAACGAGTGCTCAAAAGAAAAAGCTAGAACAGGTGAAGCGAAACACAATGGGTGGAGCGAAGCGTCCGGCATCTAAGAGCGCCGCGAAATCGGGTACTAAAAAGTCTAAAGTCGAACCGAGTAAAAAAAGGAAGAGAACACCCTCCGAGAGTTCACGAAAGAAACAGAAAATGAGCACACCTTCACCCGTGAAGGCGGTCGTGGGTCAGATCGCTACGATGATGATTTAATTACAAAAAAAACTTTTTTTATTTTTAAAACTTTTTTCTGAAAAAAGAAAGTAAAAAAATATTTTTTTTTCAGATAAATCCCTGACGGACTAATTCTATTTCTTCACATATTTTTGCACATCTTCTGTGTAGATCCCGTACTACCGTACGCCTGTATGCATTTTCAGTGGCAATGTATCCATTACATATGGATCTGAGTTCATGTTTATCTCCTACGAGTGCTTCGAAGGTTTCAGTCGTGTAATCATCGATGTATATATTGTGTGATTCATAGTAGTGGTGAAGTGCACGAGTTCTAATCTTTGGTGTAATTCGTCGTATTGTTTTGATATTCTTAATCAATTTATCGATCATTTTTATTTCCATTTCTTTCAACTGTACATCAAACGCGCGCATAGAATTTTCATACACATTCTGAAAATGACGAACGGACTCATCATCTAATTCTATGTTATCGATCAACATACCTTCTGGGAAAATACTCCGACCTGTTATAGTATCGGTAATCGTTTCAACCTCGTTCTTGTAAATGTCACGCATCACGTTGCACAGCTCGAGATAATCCCCATCGGGCATTTTGTCCGCGTGTTTATCTATGATTTGCATAGCATGTTTTAGGTCATCTTCCATACTTACGAATGCATCGCGTGTTTTCTTTAGTCAACTGTTAATGGTGGAGCATCTTCGATGACCTCTAGTTCATATACGTTCTCCTTTTGGGTAGGACGAACGAGTACTATTCTACACTTTTTAACACCCATCATCATGACGTCTTGTGTCTGTGGTGATGGTGGTGGAAGTATTATCGGTTTACACAATAAAGAGTACATTTACTTTTTAGTAGATTTTTTTCTAGTAGACACACGTTTCTTTGGTGTGATGGCCCTAATGAGTGCGTTTATTTCTCTCTTCATAGCACTGATTTCTTTGTTCATCTGTTTCATGAGTGGCGAATTTATAGTTTTTGGTGGTGACATTTAAAATAACGAGATAAAAAAATAAGACGCCACACGTGTAAGATGCTCCTGAAAGAGTTAAAAGAACACTACAAAACCATCCGCGAGGAGGTACGCAAACTTCCCCGCGAATTCATATCAGAAACACCCCGAAAAGAAGGAGAATGGGTTGGGTCGGAACACCTGAAAGAAGTCGTAGCCATGTATGCATCCGGTAAACACGGATGGCTCAAGGGTGGTCAAGACCACGTGGCGGAAGACTGGATCAGTTGGCCACTCGTATGGGACGGACACCCCGTGACTGGAAACTGCGAATTGTGCCCGAAGACCCACGCACTCTTATCGTCCATCGAGGGCATAAAGGTCGCAGGATTCTCACTCATGAAAGGAGGAGTTAAACTCAAAGTACACACGGACGACGTAGGACCTAACTATAAGTTTACATATCATTTAGGTATAGATGTACCATTCGGGTACTGCATTCTACACCACTCTAAAATTGGAGACGTCATAGAAGAAAATGGGAAACACATTGTTCTAGACGCGAGACATCCTCACTGGGCCGAAAACCTTTCGGAGGAGGATAGAATAATTTTGTATATGGAGATTAATTAGAGTTCCTTTGCCTCATCGCATAAACGACGATGCCCCCGAGTAGCAAAGCTACACTCACTCCACCGATTATAACCGAAACTGGTGGACCTTTCTTTTCTTTTTGTTGTGTCACCATTTTATAATACTCACGCATATTTTAAATTCATCTTATCCACGTAATCGTGTATCTCCTGGTCTTTCGCATACATACGATCTTCCCATTTACAGGCTCGTATCAGTCTCAATTTATTAGCTATGTTACTCGAAGACATGCGCGAGGTATAGAATTCGACGCGCGAGTAGGCGTAATCAAATTGTTTACGTAACCAGTACAGTTTGAACTTTTCTCGAAGTTTCATTCGTTTGTATATATACGAAGCTACTTCCATAATATTATACAAGTCTATTTTTCTAAGCTCTAACGCCACGTTTGTGAACATCCATGAGGAGGTTACACAGTTCTAAGTATTTACCTTCGGGGATATCACAATCCTCAATCACCGCGAGGGCCTTTTGGAGATTGGTCACCTTTTCTCGAACCGGAGCTACGGGTGCAGCGTTGACTTGACGTTGTTCAATTCTATCGCGTTCAACGATTCCCGCGGTGTTCCCACGTTGTGCGGGAAACATTTTTCTCCAAACATATGCGTTCATTTCCTGGCGAGCTCGTGTAGAGTGACCTCTCGTGTTTCGCATTTCATGCAACATACCTGGTGGATACCCATTGATTTCTCTGTCCAGCAATTTGAGCATATCAATTCTGTTATTCGTGATAGTAGCCAATTTAATTGTGTTTTCAACACTCGTCAAACCGGTGGGGGATTCCTTCCACATTTGAATAACCTTGGCGAGAACATCGAGGTTTTCAGTAATGATAGCATCATTAAAATCACTCGGAGACCAATCTTCGGATCTGTCCCGGAACATCCGATAAACACTCTCAATCTTTTCAGGGTCAGCAGTCTTGACGGCGATGGAAGTAGCATTATCCATAGATCGAATCTCAGAAAAAGCCTCGTGGAAAGTTGTAGTTCCATATGTATACACATTATTCATCATAGTCAAGTCACCATGTTTGATGGCGGCATACATCATGTAACGAATGGTGCTAAATCTGGCCTCGTTGTCGAAATAGGTATAACTATATAAAAACGCATAGTATTCATCCAACCACTTATTCTTGGCACAAAATTCTATTTCTTTCTCAAGAGAAATTTGTCTTGGATTTGTCTTGAGAAAGTTGTAGATTTCCAGGTGATTGTAGAGAGCAGCAGTTTCAGGAGCTTTCTTGCATTTTTCGTAGTTGAAGGTCTTCATACACTCGAGGTGTCCCTTCTTGATAGCAGATAAGCAGGTTTTGCAGTCTTGGCAGCGCATTTTGAAGTAACTTTTCTATCTATTTAATCCGACTTAGGTTTGTTTCTTACGTGTCCTATCACTAACCCGGCTTATGCAAGTCTTATGTTAGCGGATTCTCCACCTTCCCCACCCATACCAACTGAACCACCTTTACCACCCATACCACCTCGTATGTTTATTTTACGAACAACATTGTGTTCACTTCTCTTAGAATTGTTATTTACATACTTTGGTGCCGTATTATGCATACCAGTTCCAGCTATGGAAACTCCTATGGGTTTACCAACTTTACCATTCACCCCATGATTACCCCCATTCCCGCCATTTCCACCATGTATAAGGACTTGTGTATGAACTCTGTTTCTTTTATACTTTTTGAGTGGCCTACCCTGTTCAAGCAGTTTTTGGTTTAGTTGGTCATTCGTGAGTCCGGTTGAACTCCCATTTAACAGGCGTTCGCGTATATTTCTCGATTTCAATAATAGAAATATTCTATCGTCCTTGTTTATCGCATTCGAACGCATAATATTTTCTATTCTCAAACGTGTACCAGGACTCTGACCAATGAGCATACCCTTTATCTTACGTATATCGGCATTATCTGGTCTATAATAATTTGTAATTTTTGTAACAAATTCAGCATCCGTCTGGTTCATCATGCTCGGCAACAATTTCATGTGTGCTTGTTCTTTGAGTGCCCGATTTATCATGGCGTGTTTTTTATTGTTTGTGAGCGAAGATCTTGAATACCAATCGTACCATTTTCTCAAACGCTCCACATTTATGACTAATCGATTTGGCTTCGCGGCTACCATATCAGCAAACTCTCTGAATGTTTTTTTCTGAACTCCTCCAAGTGCGTTAGCATACGACCTACTCATTTAATATACCAAATTATTTTAATTTGATTACACACATATCGACATCATATTACATTTTATATATCTCTTGGCGACACATATTGTAGAATTTTTCGGATCGCAAAGTTTCATCTACATCGTGAAAAGTTTTGAATTTGGGAGAACGTGGGATGAGTGAATGCTTGTCCCAAACATTTTCCCAAAATACATTTGAAAACTTGTCCATCATAAATTTGTACAACTTGATATCTCTTATAGCCACCCATTCTTTGGTTGCCCATGGTTTTTTAGGCATTCGCCGATACGCGTGTTTAACACCCCTCATACTCAAACAATAATTATTTCCGCGGTCGTACCAATCTTTCAAACATCTTTCTAGGTCTTCTTTCGTAGTAGATTGTCCTTCGAGTGTAGATAGAGCATCGTTAGCGCGAGATCTACACTCGTCGAACGTGAAATTGTTCATTTTTGATATGAATATTACAAGGTCGACAGGTGACTTAGGCAAAATTAAAATATATATTTATACTAAATGAATATTTACCTCGAAATACTTTTGCGAGCACTCGGTGTATTCCTTGGTGTTTTCTTCACCGTGAGCTGGGGTAGAAAAAGCAAACCTGCGTGGGACGTAGCCATCATAGTGTTTGTCATCGTACTCGCCCTTTACTTGGCGTTTACCCGAAAGATGGAAAACTACACACCACCACCCATCATGTATAACACATAAACTCAAAGCTTACTCAAATATTTAGAACCCACGGTTCGCATGAATCGGTGTTTCTCAGCACGGCTATCAAATGTGATCTTGAATCCGTTTCCGTAATACGGCTTCGGCGGAATTTCATAGTATTGTTCGAGTTCATCATCCGAGTCATTTTCAACTACGTAGTCCGGATCGTCGTTTCGTGTTTTTCGCACTCGTCTCGTTCTCATTATTACTTGATCATGTATTGCATGTTTACTTTATCTAAGTTTAAAGATGTAATGCAATACATGTTTAATGAAGTCAGTGATAATCGCATTACCCGGAAATCGATATTCGGGGTCATTCTTAAGAAATTGGACAAATGCGTTGGTGTATCTCACTAACAAAGGATACAATGTACGAATGGTAAACGACTATAGTAGTTTCGTACCATTTTCTCGTATGAAAACACTTGGTCTAGATAATCTCCGTGGATCTGAACAAAAACCATTTAATGGGGAAGTAGATTATGATGTATGGGTAACCATAGATAGTGACATATTCTTTACACCGGAGCAGCTAGAACAACTCATAGAAGACACAGATAGTCACCCCGTAATTTCAGGTATATATCGCATGATCGATATGAAACACTATACAGCGGTAAAAACATGGAACATAGATTTTTTCAAGAAAAATGGTACATTTAAATTTTTGCGTGTGGAAGATCTCGGAAGTGCACCTAAATATATGAAGGTGGCGTATAACGGAATGGGATTCATGGCAGTAAAACGAGAGGTCCTAGAAAAAATGAAATATCCTTATTTCAATAGAGAATTACAAGTTATTGAAATGTCAGATGGAACGATAATCCAAGATATGTGTTCGGAAGACGTAGCCTTTTGCAAAAATGTGAAAGACGTGGGTTACGATATCATGATAAACACGGAATTGATAGTTGGGCATGAAAAAGAACTCGTTATCTAAAATCTGAGAACTAATGGCGGTAGAGGCATATCATTAACTGTATTTTCTGTGTTTGTGTTTGATGAAGCGCCAATCAAATTTTCAAGAAATGTGCGTGTATTAGATATAGGCACAGAAACATCTTCAAATCTTGCCATTCTAGACCTCACTAAATCTCGCTTCATCTGCATAATTTCTTTTCGGAGTGTTTCATTCTGTTCCATCAATGCCAAATAATCATTCGTCAAATTCAATATATAATTGTCACGAACTGTGTCACCAGATGCATATAACCTTTTCAAATCGCGGCATATTTCTAAATATACATTTTCTGGCAATTCAGTTTTGTATTCATCAATCAATGTCATTATATTTCGAATAGGATCCATTTTTAATTATTACAAACATATCTTTTATTCTCCTTCATTTTCTAACATGATACGTAGTCGTTCTTCTATACTCTGTCCATTCTCAGGTAAAATCTCAAATTCTGGATCTGCAACATTAGGATCAAAAATGTCCCCGTGATTCTCACATAATTCGCAAATGACGCCATCTCTGGGTGGCTCACCTATGGGATGATTATGAATCGGCGCAATCTTTTTATTTGCATCTTTTTTAAGTCTTGGTTTCTTTTTTGGTGTGGGTGATCCAGTCACTTGAGGAGATGATGTACTCGCTTGTTGTGATTGTTGTTTTTGTCTTTGTTTCTCGTGTTTATCACAAACATCTTTTCCCTCCTTTGCACGACATTTACACCTATTTCCACTCGAAGCTGCGATAGCACTGCATCGCACTTTGGGCACACCCGGGGCCTTTTGTGTCGTGCGTTTTTTTGGTTTCATCTCTTCTCGGATCAAATCAATCTTTTCATGGAGTTGTACATTCTCCGCACGAAGTGTTTTCACTTCGTCAATGAGTGTTTTAACAAGGTCAGTAAGGTATACGATTTCAGCCATTTTTATTAGTTTAATTTATAATGCAACGTGCCACGACTTAGGAATTTTTTTCTCAGTAATTTTAATGATCGCTCGTCCATTTTCACTTGTCCTTATAGAAGCCATACTGATAGGTTTATTAACACTTTCCATATACACAGGAGTTTATAAATTGATAAAAGATACACGGGCACTCATATTGACTGGAGCACTCGTCCATCTATTTTTCGAATATTCACCTTTTGGAAATTTAAATGAAAGATACTGTAAATATTTATTAAAAGCTTGATTTAAGTTCTATGAGGGCTTCTACTACTAAACCTTCATCTACATGTGATTTACAAAAACCACATTTAGTTGATTTGTGCCAACAATATGGGTATTTGCACCTAGGTCTCGTCTTCATCGCTGTCAGTAATGTATTTTCTTCGTTTTCTTGGTGGTTCGTCATCGGTATAATGCTCTTCAGTTGAAGATTCACAATCTAGAATTTCACCTTCTTCAGTTTCAGACTCCGACTCGGTCTCGGACTCCGACTCGGTCTCGGTCTCGGACTCGGACTTGGACTTGGACTCGGACTCGGCGTCTGTTTCAGTGTCGTATTCACCCTCACTTGGGTAATAAACACGTGGTAAAAGATCTTCGAGAGATTTCCAGTTGACCCAATCCACCAATTCATTGTGTTGAATGAAATTATTGAAATCAAGTTTGTCTCTGATGCCCCAAGTGTTCTTGGCAATAGGGGACCAATAGGCATACGAGTCACTATTAATTTCAATGGGGTAAATGTAGACATCTTGATTATATTCGATAGATTCTGAACCTTCTCTCACCATTTCACAATAAATGTCATACATATGTTGCAAAAGGCCATCGTTAGACACAGAAGAATCTTCAACGAAATTTTCGTGACCAAACGTTAAAAAGTGAACTTGCCCATAAGATGCGTACAACTTTTCTTTCATGATACCCATGTAGCACAAGAAATCTTTGCTACAATTTGGAATCAACTTAGAAGGGAAGTTTTCTGCGCGTAGACCCCAAACTTCGGTTTCTACGCCAGTCATTCTTGTCATGAGATCGTCCAAATAGGACAATCTAAGAAGACTGGTACAATGCTTAACAAGTTCGGTGCTCAGGCTCATTTTCTTGTGATCTATATCATTTACGTTTGATTTGTTTAAATGTGTTATTAAAAGTCAATTCTAGATGCAAGTCTACCAAATGTTCTTATCTTAAAAATGCGCTCCCGCTCCTTAAAATCACGACATCTCTCTGTAATTTCATGAAGTCTAACTTGCGCTTCCATGAGTTTATCATCGTGCGTAAAATCGGAGTGTCTCACGGTAGGAGTCCACGTACCGAATTTACTGTAAAAACGTTCCTTCTCAATATTACGGGTTTCAATTTCTTTGTATCGTTCAATTTCAGAACAACACATCATGTATTCATTCATACGTTCGTTTAGAGTTTGTATTTTTAATTCATGCATCCGCATTTTCACGAGATCAATAGCCGGATCATACATCGAAGAGGGTTCTTCTCCGTAAATCTGATTGACTCGAAGAGTTTTCAAGATTATACCCAGATCTCTGAGCCCCATTTCGTAAATAGAATGCGCGATGTTTTTTTGGTGCATCCGGACACTTTGTCTCTTGTTGGATGACGGTTTTCCAAATTTTGATTTGGACGTCTGTACAGAGAGAATTCGTGGCTTGGCAGAATGCGAGGCGGAAATCATGGGTCGTGCAACCATCTTGCATCATATACTTACTATTCCTTTATAAGTCTTTGGAAATTCAAGTGTAACTTCTTCACCCACCTCGTTTATGGCGGTGACTATTTCGTATCCTTCTTTGGTATGTTCCGTTTTAAGATCATATTTTATCGTCTTAGGCACAAAAATGTTAAACAATCTATCGTATAGACTCATTCTTCTTTACTTCTACTGAGATGTTCTTCTTCTAGCTTTTTCTTCTCACTTTGAACAACTCGCAAAAATCTCTTTGGGTGTTCTGTAAAATTAGACCACCTAAAATCGTCAATTGAATATTCAATGTATTCTGGGATATGCGCCGTAAACACAATGAGGCTCTTAATAACCTGGTATGTCCAAGTCGTTGCAACCGCATAACAGAAAGCCCTGGGATAAAGCCACCACATTTATGTGTTTATCAACCTCTTTTTTTATCTAACTTAAATACAAGATGAATCTTCACGAAGTACCAAAGAAAGTCCAGTACATAACGATAGATTCAGAATTCGTAAATGGGTCCAACAATACATTTACGATTGATTTTTCATTAGATTCAAACATACATATGGAAGATATGACTAAAGTTATAGGTTTCAAAATAGTCGATTTCTATGTCACACAAATAGGTGAAAACGACATAACGGGTAACACAAATGTTTCCAAATACGTAGACGTAGTATGTGAAGATATACCAAAAAGAGCTCAAATACTAGACGAAAGAAATGGTCAAATACTCGCCAGAATTCCACTGGAAAGAAGTTTTTCTGGGAGCAATTCTTTCATAATGAGAGATAAACAATGGAGATCATTTCACAGAGAAACTTCATTATTTAACCCAATATCTATACAAAAAACAAATTTCAAACTATACGAATCACAGGGTGATGGAGATTATGAGCTATTGAAACCAAATGTATCATTTTATATGATAATAGAGATAACAACAATAGATGTCAAAGAAAAACCTAGAAACAAAGAGATACAAATATTACAGGCATTGGATCGACTCATGGACAAGATAGATGATCTTAACCATAATGTTAAAAAATTACCTGACGCAGAAGACTTGGAGAAAGCTAGAAAGGAAACAAAGAAATACCCATTTAGCTATCTCATAGTGTTAGTTATATTGATTTTAGGTGGTGTGTATTACATCACTTCAAAACAGGCTCCCCATCCTCAACCTTCTTTTTAGTTCTTCGAACGACTTTCTTTACAGGCTTTGGTGCTTCTTCGGTCTGAGCTGGAGCTGGAGCTGGAGCTGGAGCTGGAGCTGGAGCTGGAGCTGGAGCTGGAGCTGGAGCTGGAGCTGGAGCTGGAGCTGGAGCACTGTCGATTTCATCAACCAATCGCATCAACAATCCGTATACATGCTTCTTGTCGATTCGAAGGGATTTCAATTCTTCACGGATTTCTTGTCTGATAGCTTCCATTTTAATATACATAAAGGAAATATTATCTTTAAATCTAATGCTTGTGATAGGACCAACTCTTCTGAGTGGAATTGGGCAATGCACCAAAAAATACACCGAACTGTTCCCGGATTGGGAATACATTGAAGTCACCCAACCTATACCCGAATGTGAAAGAGCATTCATATTTGCTTTACCAATTGACTATTGGCTCCAAAAAATTCCAGAATTGAAGCGTAAAATAAAACATCTTCATTGCATGACTATATGCGAAACAGAAACTGTACACGAAGATTACGGCAAATTATTTAAATTTTTTGATAGAATTGCTGTCGCGAGTGAATTTTGCAAAAAAGTATTTTCTAGACAATTTCCAGACACGGAGTTCTATGTTTTGAGATCACATGTACCACATAATGATGTATACACATTTTATCACATAGGTAACATTGTTGACCAACGTAAGAATTTTAGGGACATTTTAGAAGCATTTGTCCGCCTGAACAAACCGGATACAAAACTCATAGTGAAAGCTACATGTAACAGAAAAGTCGAAATAAATCTACCGAGGGTGGAAGTGATAAACGGCCTTGTTTCTGACGAGGAGATGGACAAGATACACAGACTTTCGGATTGTTATGTAAGCTTTTCCAGTTCGGAGGGAATAGGTCTAGGCGCAGTAGAAGCTGCAATTAGAGATAAACCCGTTATTATCACTGATTACGGTGCATCACCAGAATATGTAAAAACACCATACACAATTGATTGTGAACTTCAAGAGCTACAGAATGACGACTTCTTGTTTAAGAAAGGTATGCAATGGGGCAAACCAAACAAAGAACAACTCTTGGAATTCATGAAAGATGCTTACGAAAAACGTATACGTTACATGGATCATTCTCACACAAAATGGTTAGTTGGAAAAGAAAATGTCTCACAACAATTCATCGATAATGTAATTGGTAAGGAGAACAATCAGTCCAGTAAGAATAGCACCTGAGGCAATTGCACCTTTTTGTGCGATCAACATAGACACGATGTCATCTATGAACCCTATGTTTGTGGGCTTCTTGACGTTTTCGGGAATAATCTTAGCTATGGCGACATACAGGGCCATCGATATTACAACTGGACGTAATGTCTCTTGATCTAACATTTATAGTTAACTAATATTTTATCTTTGGTTGATGCTTTCTACAGAAACCATTGCATACAGCCTTAAATCCACACGACTTGCCAGCCAGAGTCACTGCTTGGCAAGTGTGCACTGCGTGTCGCTTTTCTACGATCTTTTCTGGGACCTTTTCTATGAGCTGAATCACCCGATTCTGTTTATCTTTTCTGAGTTGTGCGTATTTCTGTTTCATCTTCCAAGTCGCGTTTGCGAGTTTCTTACATCTATCGGTGGGTGAATCCACTCGGTACATACGCATGGCGTCGGCGAGGCACTGTTCGTAAGACATATTTAGAATGTTGTAATTACAAGGGTAATATTAGGTGACTTAGGTAAAAATCGCGTCTTCCAAAATGCTATCCTCGTTCGGGAGATACGGCTTTGATGGATATTTTGATAAAACCTTTGCCAGAACGAACACGGACGAGCCGCGAGAGGCCTTAAATGTACCAGACGTTGTGTTACATGGAACACACGTGGCGATGATGCCACACTGCTTGGTCTTAGAGCGTCTTTCGACGCGCCAACAGACGTGGGCCCCATGGAGCACGCCATGCCCACGACCTTCACAGTGCTTATTGTGACACCTAAGGGATGAGGGCCCCCACATCTTGGGGCACCGTGTATGTGTCGAGTGATCCACATGGGACGTTCCACATAAATGCCGCAATTTGCGCTGATATGGCTTGAGCTTCATCTCTCGGACAGGTTTTATGCATACGGTCGGTTCGCCCACTACTACATCTGGTTCGATGTCACGCAAAATACGTTTCATGCGTCGGTCTTCTTTCACCTGGTCACGAATTGATTGTAGTGCACGTCGCGACGCATCTCGTGGCGACACACGCCTCGGCTCATGCTTGATACTGGTGCGCGTCTTCATGTTGTGTAATTTAGATGTGACATCGTCTGACTTAGGACTGTTTTACAATTTTTAATACATTCACCGCGCGCTGGACGCTACATCTAAAAAATTCCTTTTTAGGGTTAACACGCATAGAATCCAGAAGCCTGTGCACCTCCTTCTCAGCCTTATCCATTTGATCACGGGTTGCAAACTCTTCATAGGCTTCTAGTCTAAAACTCATGGGCACACCGGTATTCAGTACACCTAGCCTACTCTTCAGATGGATACTCTTGCCAATTTTAAGCAAACCTTGTTGGGATGGGTTTGATAAAATGTACACTATGGGGCGATGACAATCTTCATGACCAGGCCCCTCACTGTGTCTCGAGTCAGAAATACCGAGAAGAGGTGTGCGAACCCGAAACCGATTCCACTCCAGTTTAAACACCGGCGATAAGACAAATTCTGGAGAAACACCGAAACCCTTGTTAATTATTCCACGTAAGCAGACTGAATAGTCACACGACCAGATCAATGGACCCGACTTCTTACCCACCGGAAAGCGACCGATAGCGAGAATAATACGTGGATTGGAGTTCGGCGAAACTCGTAGAAAGTTCCGGACGACGTTATTTCTAGAACTTCTCGCTCCCTCCAAATGCCCATCATACGAGATCTCGATGCCAGTTCTATCAATCAAATCATTGTACACACTGCTTCGCTCACTAATCTTGAGTAATAATCGACCATCAGGCAATAGCTGGATACCGTTAGGGTTGTACTTGCTAAAGCCGAGGGTGTTTGCGAGTGTAGAGTAGTTCATTTAGATTCTTAGATGTACTTTGTTTAATTTTGATTCATTTCATTTCACTTAGGTGTAAAAACCCAACCAAATACCCCTACCTTTGTTTTCAGAAAACAGCTTAAGTGAGAGCCACGTTTATTAAAAATCAAGTAAAATGAGTGAAAGCATCCAAAAGCTTACCCACGTGGAGCACATCTTAAAAAGGCCAGACTCGTATGTTGGTCCTGTTGCTCGCGTTGGTGAACAGTATTGGGTCAGGGAGGGTGATGGATTCGAAAAGAAAACCGTCATCTACGCACCCGCGCTTCTCAAGATTTTTGATGAAATTCTTGTCAATGCCATCGATCGTAATTCACTCTATCCGAAACAGGTAACGTCCATCTCCGTCAACATCGACCGAGAGAAAGGTGAAATCAGTGTTGAGAACAACGGACCTCTCGGGGGAATCGCGGTCAAAGAACACGAAAAGGAGAAGATTTGGAATCCGGAACTCACGTTCGGACACCTTCTCACGAGTACCAACTACGACGATTCCCAACAGCGTGTTGTCGGTGGCAGGAACGGGTACGGTGCGAAGCTCACTAATGTGTATTCGAGCAAATTCTCCATCAAAATCAAGGATTCCGAAAACAAGACGACGTACACACAAGAGTGGATGGATAACATGAAGACGTGTGGAAAGCCGAAGATGCGTAGCTACTCAGGGGCGACCTCTAGTGTTTGCGTCACGTTCACACCGGACTGGTCTCGGTTTGGTATGAAAGAGATGGACGATCACATTTTCAAAATCTTCGAGAAGCGTGTCTATGACGCAAACATCTGTACCACACCAGGGTGTAAAGTCAAGTTTCAAGGCGAAGCGCTTCCGAAGACGGCATTCAATGAATACGCCAAGATGCACACAAAATCCGACGAAGTTTGTTTGTTTACGTCGGATAGGTGGTCCGTGTGTGTCGCACCATCCGAAGATGGATTCGAACAAGTCTCTTTCGTCAATGGTATCTGTACCACAAAAGGTGGGAGTCACGTAGACCACGTCGCGGGCATACTCGCATCCAACATCATCGAGGACATGGCCAAAAAGATCAAGCTCAAACCCCAACAAGTGAAGAATGCATTCATGGTATTTGTGAAAGCCACACTCGTGAATCCAACATTCAGTAGTCAGGTCAAGTCAGAGTGTACTCTCAAGCCACAAGAATTTGGGAGCAAATTCGAACCCACGAAGAAGCTCATCAAGGACATTCTCAAGACGGGCGTTCAATCAGAACTCATGGCGCTCTCCAAATTCAAAGAGATGAAAGAACTTCAAAAGTCTGATGGTGCACGAAAGTCTAAAATCACTGGTATCCCAAAGTTGGATGATGCAAACAAGGCTGGTACGCAACAATCTGGAAAGTGTACGCTCATCATCACGGAGGGGGATTCTGCGAAATCACTTGCAGTCGCGGGTCTTTCTGTGGTTGGTCGCGACTATTACGGGGTATTTCCTCTTCGTGGGAAGTGTAAGAACGTGAGAGATGCGTCCGTGAAACAGCTCACCGAGAACAAAGAGTTCAGCGACCTCAAGAAGATTTTGGGTCTTCAGCAGGGCAAAGTGTATACCTCGCTCAGTGAACTTCGCTACGGTCGTCTCATGATCATGACCGATGCGGATACGGATGGGAGTCACATCAAGGGTCTTGTACTCAACATGATTCATTACTTCTGGCCGAGTTTACTCGACCTAAATTTCGTGGTGAGCATGGTGACGCCTATCATCAAGGCAACCAAAGGTTCACAAACCATGTCGTTCTACACAGATTCTATGTTTAGAATGTGGTACGGAAATGGGAGACCTGGATGGAAGATCAAGTACTACAAGGGTCTAGGTACATCCACGTCTGCAGAGGCTCGTGAGTATTTCAAAAACATCGAGAAGCTCACGGTCAAGTTCGACACGGATGAGAAAACAGATGACTCCATCGTTCTCGCATTCGACAAAACCAAGGCAGATTCTCGTAAGACATGGCTTCTGGAAAGCACAGAGAAACAGGGATCTGACCTAGAGATTGCATACGGAAACGTGGATAGAATCAATATCACTGAGTTCGTACACAAGGATCTCGTGAATTTCAGTCTCGCGGACTTGAAGCGTTCCATCGCGCACGTATCTGATGGTCTCAAACCTTCGCAGAGAAAGGTCATGTACTCGTGTTTCAAGAAGAACTTGACCAATGAAATGAAGGTGGCGCAGTTGGCTGCGTACGTCGCAGAGACCTCCGCGTACCATCACGGTGAGGTGTCTCTCGCAGACACGATCGTAAAATTAGCACATAATTTTACCGGTTCGAACAACATCAATCTTCTCGAGCCGTGTGGTCAATTCGGTACGAGACTCATGGGTGGTAAGGACGCGAGTCAAACGAGGTACATCTTCACAAAACTCACGAAGGATGCGAGAAAGCTCTTTGACGCAAAGGATGACGCCGTCTTGAAATACCTCGATGACGATGGTAAGCCTATCGAACCGGAGTACTACGTTCCAATTTTACCTACCGTGTTAGTCAACGGCACAGAGGGTATCGGTACGGGATTCAGCTGTTACGTACCACCTTTTAATCCAAAGGATATCTGTGAAAACATAGAACGAGCTATTTCCAAGCAACCGCTCAAGGAAATGAAGCCTTGGTTCAACAACTTCAAAGGTAGGGTGTTTAAAAACACCGATGGGTTTTGGGTCACAGAAGGCCTTTGGTCTACCACGAGCACTGGAAACAAGATCAAGATCACAGAGCTTCCACCAGGTCGTTGGACCCAAGATTACAAAGAGTACCTCGATGGTCTCGTAGACAAGAAGGTCATCGCAAGTTTTGTGAATAACAGTACCACCGAAGACGTGGACTTTACCATCACTGGATACACAGGCAAAGACATCATCAAAGATTTTAAGCTTCAAAAGTCGTTCCACGTGAGTAACATGCACCTGTTCCATCCGACAAAAGGAATCAAAAAGTACGCGAGCCCAGAAGAGATTTTGGTTGACTTCATGGAGATTAGAATGGATGCATACAAGAAACGCAAGGAACACCTGTTGCAGGTTCTCAAAGAGAAGACCAAGAAGCTCGAAAATATGGCTCGGTTTGTGGATGCGGTCATTAATGAAAAGATCATTGTTTTCAAACGCAAGAAGGCCGAACTCGAAACTGAAATTTCTAAAACCTTTGATAAGGTTGATGATTCGTATGATTATTTGCTCAACATCAAGACGTACCAGTACACGAAAGAAGCAGTCCAAGCACTCAATGAAGAGACCAACAAAACAAAAAAGGAGCTCGAAGACTTGAGTTTGACGAGTCACCTCGACATGTGGAAAACCGATTTAAAAATATATAAGCAATAAGTAATATGTGCGATAGATCTGGTCCAAACACCGGTGCAGCACTCTGCTTGTCTGCCATAGGTGGACAGGACACATATCTATTGGGTGGAGATTCACTCTTTAATTATAAACAGAAAAGACATGCAGAATTTAGGAAATTTCATAGAAGTTTTAATATAAACAAACCATCTACTGCATCAAGTAATTGGCCATTTGGTCAAACTGTAAAAGTTACATTTAATCCACAAAATATGGGAGATTTACTTTCAAACATGTATATAAAAGTTAAATTACCTGGATTATCTAACACTGACTACAATTATTCAGACAAAGTAGGTAAACATTTATTCAAAAGCATAACCATGCGTGCAGATGAAAATGTACTAGAAGTTTATAGAGATGACATAGGATACATATACGACGAATTGTATTTGGATCACGCTGAACACGTGAGCAGAGAATACACGGATAATCGTTTTTTAAATCGCGTTACCATCTTATCAAATTCTCTCAAAGATATCAGAATTTCTGATACGTTTGTTTATGTACCCATACCATTTTTCTTTTCTAGAAGTTATGAATCTTCCGATTATCAAACAAACTTACATAATAGACCTTATCTGCCATTATGTGCGATGAATAAACAAAAACTTGAGTTTGAAATCGAATTCAGACCACAGTCATTTTTCACAGATGATCCGGTGCCACTCAGTTTAAACGATTTCGATATAATCACAGAAGAGATAACAGTCACACAAGAAGAAAGGCTGTTTTATACATCCGAAAAGTATGAAATGATAACAGATATATTTCAGACTCACCCAAAAATAGACACGGAATTGGGTAAAGATAAATTAAAAGCTGAACTCACACCACAAGGTAGAGTAAAAACTTTGCATTTTTTCTTTAGAAATAAACTTTTTGAAAACGAAAGCATTTCAAGTAATACGAGTGTTGTAGGTAACAGTAGCACCACCGACCAAAAGTACCACTATTACCACAATCGCTTCAATTTTACCCCATTTCCATCTTATGTAAAATCAAACGATTCCATATCCGACGATGTAGCTATTGACGCAAAGCTATACATAAATGGAGAGGATCTTCCAAATATTAATAAACCAGACTCACACTATTACAGATACTTAACTACATTAAATCATAAATTTCATGGAACGCCAAGAAACATATATACATACAGCTTTTCTATGAATCCTAGAAATGTAGATCCTTCTGGAAGTTTGGATTTTACAAACATCAAAAATAGTAGAACTACGATTGAGTTTTCATTAAATCCTTATTATGGAACAAACGATGAATTTACGTGTCATATTTATTACACGACTTATACTACCTTTACATTTGAAAATGGATATCTAAGTACACGCATTGAACCCATATCGTATTCGACAGATGTTGAAGGATACGATATAGATGAAGTGAGGAACATAGGTGGAGTTGATATGTTAGTATCATTTCCCGAATAAGGTGTCTTTATTTTCTTTTATGTATTTTATGATACCATTTTTTATACACCATTTGATGAAATTGAGCTGTGCAACAGTCGTATTAATTTCATCATCTGTGCCAGGTATCTTATAAGATATCTTGTCTGAACGACAAAATGGATCAAATAATTTTTTGCTATATCCGTCGAGTGTTGATTTATAAGCGCAGTGTACACTAAAAATCTTACCGTCATTTGTTTTGTACATCAAATTCATCTTTTTAGAGTAATTCGTGATGAACCACTCTAGATTTCTAAGGGAGATACCACCAGTCTTCGACAGAATTTGTGTGAGCATCTGTCCATTTTCTGGCGTACCGTAAAACGTATCAATTGATTTTAGCAGGATATCCGATTTCCTCATATTACATCATAAGCCTCAAATCTCTAAATTGATTACTACTAGATGATTCACACGCCGGACACCCAGGTTTAAATAATGGCGGTAAAGGGTGATTGTGTCTCGCAGTTCCACCTACATTCACCGGTTCATGTAACTTTGTTGAATTTACATGCGATAAACAAAACCCATCGTGACTCGCTTTCCTAGTGCAAGGTTGACCACCCTTTTTAATACCCAAACAATATCCACCTGGGTTTGGCAAATCCCTTAATAATAGTTTCAGGGGTATATTGTGAATAGTGGATATAGACTGTGCATACAATAACATTCTCTCATGACACGCCCTTTCCACCTCATCCTGAAAAACCCTAGCCAAATTTTCAGAAATCTTCATCCTTACTACATTATAGCGTTTAATTTTTAAATGGTAATTCATCGAGGGGTGTCTCCTTTTTCTTTGGTCTTCGTTTTGGTTTGATCTTAGTAAGAATTTCCCCGAAAATCTCTTCTTTTGGGTCCTCGAAGAGTGGTTCAAGCAAATCACACACCGGATTTATGAACTTATTCATAAAATAGTATTCATAATCGATCGGTACATTGTTCTCGGAGACATACTTTGGATCTTCCGATTTTTCAAAGGCTTTTGCCTTTGGGTCTTCTGTCTTCACTAAAATGTATGGCACTCGGTCACCTGACTGTGGCTCCGAACCGGGTTGTCTCTCTCGCATTTTATGAACAACCTGAACATGTGCTTGGTTGATATCTTTGATTCCGGGGCTATTTATGGATACACTCTGCCCCTTAACCTTATACGAATCAGATAAACTTTGTGAAAGTGTGAGCTTTTCATTCGGTACATCACCTTCCAAAAGTTCGATGGCTCGTTGGAGTGCGAGTGCCTTCGGAGGTTCAGTATCACTACTTTCGAGTACGACATCCAAGAGTTCTTTGCACACCTCTCGTACGTGTGCCGTGTTATCGCGTCTTACGAGTTGAAGACCCTTTACATCGATGTAATCCATATTCATCTTTCCGTCCTTTCCTTGTGTCCACAGCTTTGCGGCGTACCGTTTTTTAGAATAGAGGAAATAGGGCCAATATACCTTTTCGAGTTCCAAATTATTCGGTTTCTTGAAAAGTGCGGTACACTCTTCAGCGGCACGTTCACCAATCTCCCAACTGTACTCAACAGCCTCAATACCTTTACGGTCACCTACATCAAATTCGACCATGACACTATCGGTGTCACCATACCTCACTTTCGCACCCGGAAAGTTCTTTTCCACATACTCTTTTGTTTCATCAATCATACTCCGACCTTTTGTCGTCACGGTAGAGGCGATGTTTACACATGGAAGCATCCCCTTCGATGCACCAGTGAACCCATACACGGAGTTCATACTGATTTTGTAAGCTAATTGCTTACCATTATACATAGCTTTGAGTGCACCCTTCGACGCGGCCATGTCCTTCTTCGCTTGTTTTCTGAACTGTTTCAATTCAAGTAGAATGCTCGGTAAAAGCGTCGGCACACCCTGTGCGAACTTACATACTCTCTTTGTAGGAGGCTGTCCCTCAACCTTACTCGGCACAGGAATCTCAAATGTTTCGTATTCCACACCAGGTACGTTTTCGTACTTTGGATCCATGACAAGACTTGAATAACACAAATTGTGTGCCATCATGATTGAAGGATACAGACCTTCAAAATCTAGTGCCGTAATTGGTTTGTAATATGCACCCTTTTGCGCTTCGAGAACAGTCGCACCTTCGTATCCTTGATCACCCAGTTGACCATACTGAATAGTTGGAACCATGAATCCCATCTCCCTCGCCTTCTTTGTTAATTGACTAAACACCTTGATTTGTTGCCCCCGTTCTACGAGATAACACAGGGGTACCCAGGTTGCCTTCGCCATTTCCAGGAGGTTAATCAGTATACATAGTTTAGACAAAAGTCTGTGTGGAAGAAGGGTATCCTTAATACAATACTCCGCAACTTCCCGCAATTTCACGGGGTCACCTTCATTGTATCGAGCAAACATTTCCTTCGCAGGCATATCAATTTTATTGTCACCGAGATACAAATTAGACACGTTATCGAGTTTATACGAATCAAGTTTGTATCCCTTCTTCACCTCGTGGAACAAATCGAAAATGAAACGACCAGGCATACTCACGAGTTTCAAATCGTTATCTCCCAGAGCACTCGAAGAAAGTTTCTTGAGTGTGAGTTCACAGTTGTATCCCCGCAGTTTACTCAATTGAAAGAATTTTAAGTTACATCGCGTCACGATAGCCCTTTTCATGAGATATTCAAGATCAAATCCAAAGATGTTCCATCCGGTAATAATGTCCACATCCTTTTCATGTAAATAATCCCTAAATGCTTCTAGCATTTCTCGCTCCGTATCAAATGACACTACGTTACATCCCTCGAGATTAGAATCAGTCTTTTTGTAACATAGACACGTTTTATCGTAAGGTTCATCACTCCCAAATTTACATAATGAAATGGCAATTTGAAAGCATGCGTCACCTTCAATATCCGCATCGGGAAATTTACCCGTAGAACTGTTACATTCAATATCCACAGAAGCAACCACAAATGGGGCCGTCTCTGGGTCTTCCACAGGTTTAAGATTTCTCCAGTTTTTACAATCTAAATCAATTTCGGTGTGCGCATTGTAACCCTGAACACATTCGTCTCCACTATCAAGCCATCCGGTAGACTGAATACCCGTTCGGTGCATAAGTCTTAAAACTGGATCCAAGTTTGATTCGTACAATTTTAATTTAAGTGTTTCATCTGGTAGGGGACGTCTGAGACGACCAGCAACCATACGCCTCGAAGCAAGATTCTTGAAAAATAACTGAAGATATGGAAATTGCTCATTATTTTGAAAACCCCATACGTCTTTACGATGAATAGTATTATAACTAGTGAGACAACCAGGACACATCTTCTCAATCTTGTTGTAAATTATCTGAACCCGTTGCTGCGTCACGTTTTTTGGGAGCTTCACAAATAAATATGGTGTAAACGCTGTAGTCACACAGACAGACTTACCATCCTTTGTCTTACCAAAGATACTGACCAAGTGTTCATCATCTGTATCCTTGGTCTCCCAGGTGAGTGCTTGGAAGACAACCATACTTCGTTATGTACCTAAAATTTTAATATCATTTAATAATAATTATGTCAGCTGCACTTGTCGATCTTGTCTCAGTCGGGGCTCAGGATGCGTACATCACTGGTGAACCCCAAGTCAGTTTCTGGCGCCAAAACTATAAACGTCATACTAACTTTGCTCTCAAACCAGAGCGCATGGATTACATTGGTACGTTTAATGGTGGCAACGAAGTTGTTGTCCCAATTCGATCCAAGGGCGATCTTTTGAGTTATGTGTGGGTTGAACACCCAAATATTTCCAATGTCGGTATTAACACCGATGGTCTTCACTCCACCAGCGACACCGCGGTTACCGAATTCAGTTTGCACATCGGTGGCCAAGAAGTTTGTCGCATGGATTCTCTCTACGTACAAGGTGTTCACAATGTTATCCTCAGAGACAGCCAATCCAAGGCTTCTTGTGCGGTCACGACCGCCGAAATCGCCGATAACGCCAAGGGTGTCGGTGGATCCGCGGGTGATTATTACATGATACCATTCTTCTTCAGTGAAGACTGGACAAAATCTCTCCCATTGGTAGCTTTGCAATACCACGAAGTTGAATTGCGTATCAAGTGCCGTTCCAATCTAGGTAACCTGGGTGCTGTTCCAAAGATTTATGGTATGTATGCCTACTTGGACACCGCCGAACGCGAACATTTCACCGCTCAAGAACATGAAATTCTCATCACACAGGTGCAATACCAACCAATGACTAAATCCGATACGTCCATTGATCTTACCTATTTCAACCACCCAGTCAAATCTCTTCACTTGACCACGTCCAATGTGAGCACTGGTTCTTGGTCCGATGATTACAGCTTCGCGAGTTCCTCGCTATACATTAATGGCTTGGCTCTTTTCGAAAACACATCCAATACCTTCCACCATAATGTTGTACATGAAATGCACACAACGACTCTTGCGCCATCCTCTCTTGATGCTCTCCCGTTGTTCTCATGGCCATTCTGTCTCACCATGAACAGATCACAACCAAGTGGCACACTAAATTTCTCTCGAATCGACAATGCGAAGTTGACCATTCAAACTCCAAAGTCCGATGCCAGAGATGGTTTGTATAGAGTGTACGCGGCTAACTACAACATCTTGCGAATTAAGGATGGTATGGCCGGTATAGCATTCTCCAACTAAATTAATTACCAGAAGAACCAAATCCACGTTCACCTCTTTGTGTCTGCTTTAGTTCTTCGACTTCTTCTATGAGAGGCGTTTCACATCGCTCCAAAATCATCTGAGCAATTCTATTCCCCTTTTTAATGACGAACGGTTCACTCCCGTGATTAAACAGGATGACTTTCAATTCACCAGTAAAATCTGGATCGATCACACCCGCTCCAGTTTGTATGCCATGTTTCAATGTAAGCCCTGATCTAGGGGCTATTCGCCCATATACACCAGATGGAAGAGATGCACAAACACCCGTACTTACGAATGCACGTTCGAGAGGTGGAACCACAATTTCTTCCATACTATATAAATCATAACCTACCGACCCAGGCGACGTTCTCGTAGGAATGATAGCATCTGGGTGCAACTTCTTAATTCGAAGACTCATAATGTAGATTCACATCAAATCTTTATGCATGTATATGTTAAATGTTGCCACTCGTAATAGCACTAGGTGGTCTCGCTATAGCGTATACATTTACCGGTGAAAACCTCATATCTTCAGAAGAAGCCAAAAAAATGATAAAGTCTGGAAAAATAAAAAAGGTCATTGATGTTCGAACATACGTTGAATACAAAATGGGACACTACCCACGTGCTTTACATCTACCTGTAAATAAAATGAACAGAAAGACCGTTTCAGAACTCCCAAAAAAGGGTTTGCTCGTCTACTGCAACACTGGACAAAGGGCCAGAGTTGCGGCAGAGAAATTAGTTGATTTAGGATTCCAGGACGTATATTACATTTCAGGTCACTATTCAGCTCTTACGTAAAATATAAGTAACACGGAATAAAATAACACATAAATTGAATAAATACACAAATCATAAACACTCCAATATATAACATTCAGTGGTATTCCAGTGGAACAAAATACTAAATGCCCAAATAAACAAGGGAGCGTATATTTGTTATTATCTGTGCAAACTACAATCACAGATAATATAAAATTTATTACTTGAAGTACATCATTGAAAAATATGAATATAGACAAAAAGTGTGTCACCACAATGAGTTTCATGTACTCCCACGCACCCCTTTCAAATTTCCACATTCGATTACTATAAGTCCTAGGAATTAACTGTATAACAGTTTCTATATCTTTTTTACCTTTAGCCAAACAAAGAGATTTATCTGGATTCATAACCAAATACCAGACATCTCGCATACTTAAATTACATGTTTAAACTCTAAGTATCATGCTTTGACTTTGTTCCAGTCGCGTTTAATTTCCTTTGAAAGTTTGTTAATTTTGTCACCAAGCTTTTGTGCACTCTTGATGTCACCCTTTTTGTAAGCTGCCGATTGCTTGTCAAATAATTTATTGAGCTTCTCCTGTTTTTTACCAGCTTTCGCAAAAGTTCTATTGATTTGTGTTTGCCTCTCCTTGAGTTGATGAAGTTTCAAAAGTGGATTTGTCATTATTATGATACGTCTATATATTATTTCAACTTCACACCCAAAACTCTACGCAGTTTCTGGAGAATTGAATTATCTGGAATAGCCTTCCCAGACTCGTATGAATTAATCACATTCGCGGGTACACCTATAGCATTTGCTAAATCTTTTTGTGTTTTAAAACCTTTAGCAATACGCCCCTGCTGAATCGTATTCGCCATAGACACGGATACTTTATTGTGTGTACCAATCTCAGTTCGATCCAATTTTTGTTCCTTTGTCACTTCACGGTGTGGTCGAGACATTTTTTGAGTCGTGGGTGTAGACTTTCCATGAATGACGACAGGCGCCCAATCTTGATGGTTCATTTTTCATGTGGCGCCCTTCGTTTTTAATAATCTTTCAAGGCGCGGTGCTTCTTTGTTTGGAAACGTCGTGAGTATCATCGCCGATTTAGTTAAGTGCACTTGCCCATGGTTCTTCGCAGACACAACATCTTCTACGCGCACCAAATCCACGGGTACCATAGACATACAATTGGCTTTACTGTATTTCACTGCAAGTATCGCTGCATCACGTTTAGTTTCTCGAGGAATAACATCGCCTTCGTAACACACGACCACATGCGAACCTGGTAAGTCTGATACGTGTAACCACCACTCTTTCGGATAGCTCGACTCAGTCAGTGCACTGTTATCCTTTGCATTCTCACCCACCTTAATGGTAATTCCATCGAGTGATATGAATGTTCGCATAACTTATTTAGAATCTATGTTTTTATATAGGATATGGCCAGAACAACAACTACTACGAGAGAACAGACGTGTAACAAAAGAGATAATTACGTATTGAAAATGTTTACATGGCACTTATATAAGTCATTACATAATCTTGAGTTCTTGGTTGCCTATGCGTACATGCGTATGATCGAAACCAAATTTGTGGTCAAGAAATTGAAAACGAGCGATCTGAAGTTTGTTCAATCTTACTGAATGCAATTTTCTTGATTCGAGCCTTCATTCGTTCTATATGATCTGTGGAAATGAGAACACAGTGTTCCACAAAAATCTTACCTCTATGTTCGACCACGAGGGGTCCGCCAGTACCAATAGTCGCGTTAAGGATGTTCAACATGTTTGATTTATTAAAGTGTCTGTGTGCAACTTAGGATATTTTTATTGATTTATTAATGTATATGCACGTGGTCCTCAAGCCAAGTCCTACTCTCACACACAAGTACAGGGTTACTCTCCCAAATAAGAATACTATAGACATTGGATCCAAGAATTCACCCGATTACACAGATCACGGAAATCCACGGCTCATGAGAGCACATCTTCTCAGACGCGGTGCACAAATACCAAAAGATGTGAGAACAGAGACCGACCCATACGAAATACACAGAGGTATGCTTTATGCGGACACCAGCACGGAAGAAAATTGGGACGATCCCTTTCGTGCGGGGTATTGGGAAAGGTGGCTCCTTTGGAGTTATCCAAACGTAAACCAAGCGCAGTTATGGTTAACCATGCGCAAAGGCATTCTATTCATGCCCACAGAAGAAATGCTTTGGTTCTGTGATGAACGAAAAAAATTTTAAACGCCAGTAGATCCAAAACCACCAGAACCGCGATCAGTCTCGGTAATTTCACTGATTTCTCGAACACTCGGCGTTTCACATCTTTCTAAAATAAGTTGCGCGATTCTGTCTCCTTTTTTGATTTCGAAATCTTTGTCGCCTTGGTTGAATAGTACGACCTTGACCTCGCCAGTGTAGTCCGGATCTATGACACCCGCACCGACTTGGATACCGTGCTTGACAGCGAGACCTGAACGGGGCGCAACCCGACCATACACATTTACTGGCAAAACAATTGAGATCCCCGTCCCGACAAGATGCCGCGAGTTATGTGGTACACAGCAATCCTCGACACTGTATAAATCATATCCAACAGCATGAGAAGAACCCCGAGTTGGAATAACAGCATCTTCAACCAATTTCTTAACGCAAAGTTCGCTCATTTATATATAGGGGAACGTAATCTTTATCTCAATTAAGGAATACGCAAATTATTTTATAAATGTGGTCCATCCATAACGCAGTCGTTCGCGCGTCGTCTGAACCAAGAACTGATTATGATAAACTCAAAAAACGTATCAATCGTATGACCATCGCGTACGGGGGTGCACTCACGTCCATGTATTTTATCACACAGGGTGCGGAGCAGGGTGTGTCTTCCACGATTGGTGTCGCTACGTCTCTGGCTTACATATCACTCCTCGAAAATCACGTGGATAACATCGAAAGTTCACCGTTTCAAAAACAGTTGTTAGCTCCCATTGGAACCGCTGTATTTGAAACTGTGTGGAACAGTGCACCGTTTGCGTTTGATTTCGATTACGGCGCGACATTCGTCGGGTTTCTCGCGTACAAGGTGGCGCTATTGAGTGTCGTATATGATGAAGTAAGGAAAATGTTGATATCTGATGATTAAAACGTATTCTACTAGCCCGAGAACTTCTTAATTTTACCGGTCGCGATGTATTCATCGATCTTGCTCGCGATACCTTTACCGATACCAGGCACCTTTCGAGGTCCTTTGGAAATAACGCTACCGTTCGTGACTTCGAATTTGAGTTTGCGGATAGCGTCGGCGGCTTTCTTGTAAGCCTCACTCTTATGAGTGTTTTTCTCAGATTTCGAGAGCAATTCCAATTGCTCGGCAATGTTTTCATTCGTAGTGAATGTCTTGGACCTCTTAATTTCACCAGTTTCAAGAAATTCATTTATTTTTCGGACGGTACCCTTTCCGATACCACACATGTGGGAAAGTTCTTCGCCATTGGTTACCTTGAAATCAAGGTGGTAGATCAGATTAGCGGCTCTTTCGTACACAGCTTTCTTGTATTCATTTTCTTCCTCTTTGGCGAGCTCATCGAAAGCTTCCGTGAGAGGTAAGTTGTAACAGACAAAGTAGTTATCGTCAGATTCAGATTCAGATTCAGATTCAGGTTCAGATTCCGTTTCATATTCGGAGTCAGAGTCAGATGCAGCAGATTCGTCTTCACTCACTTCAGCGTAGTGAAGCATGGTTTCGTATTCCAGGATAGCCTTTTCTTCTTCACATTTGCGGAGACGCTCTTTGAGTTCGGCGTTCTCCTTTTCAAGGTTGGCGATGTAGGTAGCGATAGATTGAGAGTTCATGTTTGACTGAGTCTTGTGATTTTAATGATAGGACAAAGTGACTTAGGTATTCAAATCAATCATCGATTGTTATTTACGAAAACGCATCCTACATTGAGTCTATCACATGGAGACCGGACTGGAACGAGTTCTGCGGTCTTCATGAAATATTTATTACAATAAATTCGGTATGTATCATCTCAAATCTTTATAAGTTGTTTTAGTTTCCATAATTTCTACGAGCCTCGTTCTCTGCGTTCCTCAATATATTCTTATAGTTCTCTAATTTAGCCTTCCTGTTTGAGGCATAATTTTCCGCCCATTCGGTAATATCTTCACCTATGTATGGGTAATTCTCAAACGTGTAACGTTTTAAGAAAGCCCTGTATCGTTTTGTCCGCACATCGAGCTTCTTTTTTGGCTGTCCGGCAGCAGAGACACTCTTTTTGTTTTTAATATTCTTCAAGAGTTCTTCACGCGTCTTCTTAACAAGTTTTCCATCTACCGTCTTTGTGAGCCTCACTTTGGCTTTCTTTGCCATTTCCTTGTCGGCCATTGTAGGCATTGGTTTCTTCGCTTTCAAAACATTCTGAACGTTCTTAGAAAGTTCTTCGCGAGTCTTCTTAACGCGTTTCCCATTTACTATCTTTGTGAGCCTCACCTTGGCTTTCGCGGCAGCTTTTTTGTTAGCTTCTGTGGGCATATCAACCATGTTTAATTATATTATTTAGACATATTTTTTTCATCTATCTCAAATCTTTATCCGCCGTGTAATATGTTTTACCTTTCATTACAAAACTATGCACTCTCGCATATGCCCACGCCTGTGGAGAAGCGCCCGGTCGGTGCCCGGTTCTCCACGCAGCGAGTCCTCGATCGTACACGGTTCTCAGTGTCTTTAGTGGTATCTTCGTTGCCTTCGCAATTTCCGGTATGGATTTCGCGTTCGGGTATTTTTCGCGGAATCGTTTCGTGTATGAGGAGGTGCGCGTTTTCACGTTCTTATCGGTAGAGAATTTCGTGTATGTTTTCTTTTTCATTTTCATGTATCTAGTTTCTACGTCCTTGAGTGTCTTGAGCCCTCTGAAATATTTAAGGGGTGCGTATAATGGACCCTTTGTTCTTCGCAGTTCGCGAACTTTCTTAGATATTTCCTGATCGGTGAGGGTCATCTTACTTATTACACATAATTTAATCAAACCAATCGTAATCATCTTTAACTTTCTGTTCACACCGGCGACATTTATGATATGAATCCGCATGTGGATTATAAATCTTACAAGTTCCTTTACACGCTGTACAATTGTGGTCACATTTTAGTTTCTTCTTGTATACATATTTACGCGGGTGTTTCGTCCTGGAATTGGTTTGTAAATCCATGGATTTCCATATCATAAAATTTGCCGTGATGATCTTTGTCATACTTTACTTTCCGAAAAATTTAATCGCTTCTTCGATGCTATGAAACACTTTGTCACCAAATTTCACGCGCCCAGTTTCGGTGCAGTACAAACCACACTGCCCTTTATAAGAAGCCTTGTGAATCATATTTAATTTTAGGTGTGTTAAACCTTTGACTTAGTTAAACAAAAAAGTCTAAATTTGTATAAGATGAGTCTCGAAATAATCATAGGCAATATGTTTTCTGGTAAGACGTCGGAGCTAATTCGACGTCTTAAAAGATATAAAATCATGGGTAAAAAAATTGCAGTCATAAATTCTACAAAAGATACTAGATGCGAAGGACATGTGATTCACACACACGATGGAGTAAAGTTTGATTGTATAAAAGTTAGACACTTATCACAGTGTCTCGCAGACGAAAAGTTTTGTGAATCAGAAATAGTCGCCATAGACGAAGCGCAATTTTTTACGAATCTCAAGGAATTTGTACGCATGTGTATATTTCTTAAAAAGACTATCATTGTAGCGGGTCTGGATGCAACGTACAATCAAGAAAAATTCGGTGAAATTCTGGATTGCATCCCCATGGCAGACGAAGTGACGAAGCTATCAGCTCTATGTATGAAATGCAAGGATGGAACACCCGGACCTTTTACCAAGCGTTTGGTTGACGCAAAGGAAGTAGAACTCGTAGGTGGAAAGGAAACATACGAAGCTGTGTGTAGATTTCATCTCTTGTTCTAGAATCTCTTAATATCCAATATCAACACAATCCTTCTATCATCCGTGGTCTTTTCAACTTTATGATACCTCGAATGATCGAAAACAAAATCTTCACCCGCCTTATGTTCATGCGTGTCAAATTCTGTATCTAGTGTACTCGTACCCTCTAGTGTGAGGTGGTACCGCAAATACAAATTGTGTTCTGCGCGATGGGGTGGAATAGTTATAGGACCATCCATCACAGCTACCATTCCACCCACGACACTTGGCATCATGTCTACACGATTCTTTATGAGTGGGAAATCTTCGAGTTTATAATAATAATATTTATCTGTTTTTTCAAACCACGCATCGTCGTCATGAAAATAGTACTTCTTCGCCTCACCCATCCCTTCGTACACGGCTTCAAGCATTTCTCTATGATATAATCGCAATATCCACACGTCACTAAAATCTTGTGGATGGTAAAATGGTTTGTATAATAACATATCTATGAGTGTATTTCTAATACCCACGAGTGGTCTGAGTGGTTTGCGAAAATATAAACGATCGATTGGATTCTTAAAGTAATCAAAGGCAATCAAAACGATCGGAAACAGGAGACACTTTATTATTTTCTCCATCTATAATAAATGCCAGGTTATAAAGGAAAAGAATACTACGCACCAGAGCCAACTGAAGAAGTCGATACACTTGATAAACGTTTTTTCATGGGTCTCACTAGAACACAGACCGGTTTATTTGCACCACCAGTGATTTATTTTTCGATGGTGCTCCTCGTCGTTCTCATGGCACTCCCAGCCGTATACAAGAAGCGCCCAGGACTTCTTTTCCCACTTGCCGTTGGTTTGTACATCAACGGTATCCACTTGTACCACCACTACATGCTCTTGAAAAAGTAAATTAATTTAGATGTGTATATTAATAGAATGTTCCTATCCAAGGTTTTCGCAAACTTGATATTTCAGTCACTCGTGACATACGGCTTTGCGAAGACTACCATAGAAGACCCAAAAATGAGCGAAGCGTTCGCCAAAAATGCACTCACATACATGATCGCATGGTTCGTCGCGCTTCTCATGTTCGCGTTCACCAAGAATATTATCACACGATTCATGCTTTTCACCGCTATGTCCGCCGTGGCAGGTATGTTCTTGGGTGTCAGAGGTAAGAAAGACGCGAAAGAAGCACTTCTCGATGCAGTCACGATTTTCATCGCGATGTTTACACTCGGTGTAATCACGCGGATGCTCGGGTACGATCTTCGCGCGCTTGGTTCGGTGTTGTTCGTAACACTGATAGGTTTGATTTTGGTAAGGTTATTCTCGGGTAAGAAATACACTGAAATCGTGGTACCCCTGTTTGCCTTGTTCATTGTTTATGATACAAATAACATACTGAGACGAAACTATGAAGGTAATTTTGTTGGTGCGTCATTCGATTATTTTGCAGACATCCTAAATTTATTTAGTGCTCTTCTCGAAAAAAATGAATAAAAAATTTTATTTTTTTTTACACTTTCTTTTAAAAGAAAAAAGTTTTGAAAATAAAAATAATTTTTTTTACACTTTCTTTTAAAAGAAAAAAGTTTTGAAAATAAAAAAAATTTTTCGGATATAAATAATAATGAAAGTCATTCTTAGAAAAAGTCCAACCCGTGATAAAAAGTATCGGGTCACGTTTTCTAACGGTGATCACGTAGACTTTGGTGGTAAGGGATACACAGACTACACCATACACAAAGACCCCATGAGAATGAGACTCTATGTTTTACGACACGGTGGAGGTGACACGCGTAAATTCAGTGATCCAGAGCGTGTACACGAACGAATGTTACGATTGAAACGGAGCAAACTCGAGGATTGGGGAATCTCGGGTTTGAAGACCGCAGGTTTTTGGTCCAGATGGCTCTTATGGAGTCACCCAAACATGAATGAAGCTATTAAGTTCATGAAGACTGAATTTGGTCTCAATATAAAATCTATGTAAATATAAATGTTGTTCTTGATATTACCAATATTGAACATGCTAGGTATAAACATTATCCCGGGTCAGGATGCATTCAGTCCAACTGTACCATTCGATAAAAACAAACATTATTCAATGTCAGCTTTGTGCCTTCTATGCTGCTGCATCATGATAACAAACATAATGAGAAAGAAGTTCATAGGATGGTGGGTTCCAGTACCAATGAAACCAGTTGGTTTCGCTTCACTCGCTGCATGTGTCGTTCTATCCGGTCTGGTAACTTTGGATACATATCACCGCGTACTAGCGGCGATTCCTAAAAAAGAAGAAGATAAAGCCTAAAAGAAATTATCCGTTCGATACAATTTCGCAGAAAAGTCACCAGATTGACCCATCACATTTACTGTTTCGTTACCGTAAATTTCTTGACATCCAATGTCATCCATGCAGTCTCTTTCACCCATAGACACTGGAAGAGAGTACATCTGATCACCGGGTGTTACCGTGTAATAATGATATCTATCGCGTCTTCCACGCACTTCCTTGCCATACAAGGGGAGTGTTTCGTTATTTTCCCCTAACAAAACGCCCATTTGTTGTACGTGCGCGGGTTTGTATTCCTTAATTGGGGGTGCTCTGAATTCACGTTCTACGGGGATTTGAACTGGAACTTCAACTTGTTCCATCGTGTGAATGCGCTGAACCTTGGGTGGAGTCGTGAGCATATACAAAATTACTAGTAGCAAAACAAATATAGTTATGAGCAAAGCTGTGTGTTTAGTTTTGGACTTCATTATTATTAGCCTTAGATTTTAATAATATATCAGTCTTGATTCTCACGTGTTTACTGGAGTACACACTTTTACTATGTTTCTTATCATTTTTGGTCACACGTTTCTTTGGTTCCTTATAGTCCATAGTTGATATTACACATAAGTCTCTAACGTTTATCTAGTGATAGTTGATGACACGTTGACCACGCATGATTTGTAACACACCACCATGAATTCCGTGATCACCGATTCTAGGAATGTAATCGATTTCACGCTTTCTCCCATTTACGATTAAGAACTTTCGTGCACTATGTAAAATAGATCGATCCGTGACCATGTTAGTACCGGATCCCCATCTGTAATCGTAAACTGGAGCGTAAGAAGGCATCTTTATTTTTGTAATGATTTAATAACTAAGACATTTAACTTAGGTTAAATATTGTTATAGATTCCATAATTTCGACGACCCTCATTTTCGAAATACTTCATATTTTTAACATAATCGTTGAGTTTACTGTTAATGTTTCCCGCATATTCATTACGAAAACTATAGTAAATATTCTCATTTATGTATTTGTAATTATTTTTAGGGAAACGTTTATAGAAGTTTTCTTCTCGTTGTATATATTTTTTTTTGTTTGCTATATCACGCAAAAGTTCTTGTTTTGTCTTAGCAACGCGTTTACCATTGACTATTTTTGTAAGAAACACACGAAGTTTACGCGCGGTTTTTTTGTTGGCTTCTGTGATATGACTAAAATCTGGAGACAGAGACCTACTCCTTTTTTTACTTGATACCGGAGATTCATTCTTTTTTTTCTTTGATACCGGAGATTCATTCTTTTTTTTATTATTTGATACTCTTAAATTTTTTAAAAGTTCATTTATTTCATTAACTTCATTGTTTAACTTACGCTTACTCATTATATAATTTTAATTTATATTTTATTTTTTTCATGTGCACATGATTTAGGCTAAAACTACCCTACCCAATTTATATTGGACAAATAACCACAAACCAAACATCACTGTTTTTAAGAGGTTATTTGCATCTGTGTCATCCATCTTGTAGATGGGTCCCATGATTCTCCCGAAAAAAGTTTCTTCCTTACTGTTTCCAGTGACATACATCTCCATCTGGGTTAACGCACAAGTGTCATCATTGACCGACCAATGATAAAATATGAATGGTATTAGTATACTGTAGAGTTCTAAGAGCTCTTTGTTTTTAAGAAATGGTACTATAAGTACAGTCAAAAACAGTAACAGGTGAATGTAGAATATAATGTTCATTACTATTAATATGAGCCAAGAAAATAGTGAGAACAATATGATCGTGGGTTTCCCAAAAGATATCGAAAAACCAGATGCGCCAAAAAGGTGGCACACCCAGCAAGAAAAAGTTCTCCAAGATTGGGGTGAAGCTGCTGCGTGTTACAGATACATGAACTACCAAGCATTTTTGATGTTTCAAGCCCTGAGCATGCGTTTTACACTCCCCGTTATCGTACTCTCGACCATCACCGGTACGGCAAACTTTGCCCAAGAACAATTCCCTGAAAGTATTCGCTCCGCAGTTCCCGCCATCATCGGTGGTCTCAACCTCATCGCGGGTATCATCGCGACCATCATGCAGTTCCTCAAGATTAATGAATTGATGGAAAGTCACCGCTCTGCGTCTCAGTTGTACGGCAAATTGTCGCGTA